>ERZ772902.18-NODE-18-length-213628-cov-7.899238_pt1 | contig 213628 bp, 177 predicted proteins | sample MGYA00511470_ERZ772902 | MGnify/ENA primary metagenome ERZ772902 (study PRJEB29015, sample SAMEA2737717) | human gut metagenome | biome: human gut; feature: human-associated habitat; material: faeces | place: China | collected 2012 ... | reverse complement strand
TTTAAATGAGGGCTGCGAATGTTACAGTTCGCTGGGAACCAGTGAACTGTAACAATACTTTCTGACTCGCATGCGGTTCCCTTGCGCATAACGGTTGCTATTGGGTATTTTTTTTGTTATAATGGGCGCAAGTGGGGAGATCTTCAGAGCGAAGAAAAGGGGAAAAGAACACATGAAGGAGCAACAGAAGAAAAAAGCAGCGCCGGTACTGGTCGTACTGATTCTGATCGTGCTAGTCGGTGCAGCAGGCATTGTTTCATTTTTGATAAACCGATATAAACCCGGAACCGAATACATGGCCGGGAACGAATATTTTAACCTGACAGACGAAAACAGCGTTGCGCTGATCCAGAACGGAGAACTTCTGGAAGAGCAGGCCGTCCTTATCGGAGGAGAGCCGTATGCGGCGTACACATATGTAGAATCCCAGCTGAACAGCTGCTTCTACTGGGATGAAGAAACAAAAGGAATCCTGCTTACAACGAGCGGCGGCGTGCAGACACTGCTTCCGGGCGATGCGGCCGTTGCCAAAACACCGGGCGGACAGCCTGCCGTACAGCAGGAGAGCGACGGAACGGTTTACATTTCGCTGGATGTCGTAAAAGAATACACAGATCTCGACTATGCATATTACAGCGATCCCAACCGTGTTGTAATCCGGAATGAATGGGACGGAGTGGAGCAGGCGACGGTACAGTCAGACACCGCGCAGGTGCGCCAGAAAGGCGGCATCAAGAGTCTGATTCTTGCGGATGTACAGAAGGGTGACACCCTGCTGTATCTGGAAAATCTGGACAACTGGTGCAAAGTCATGACGGCGGACGGCTATACCGGCTACATCCAGACAGAGGATATCTCCGAGCCGGAGGCCATCGAAGCGCGGACGGCAAAGAAAGATTCCTATGAAAGAATTACACGGGATCACAAAATCAATCTGGTCTGGCATCAGAGCACATCGACCGAGTCGAACGACGCGATGGCAGAGATGACAGCAGAAATGACCGGCGTGAACGTGATTTCACCGACCTGGTTTTCCGTGACAGACGAAACCGGTACGATTTCCAGCCTTGCGAGCGCCGATTACGTGAAACTGGCGCATGAAGCGGGACGGGAAGTCTGGGGATTGATTGATAACTTTAATGAAGCATTTGACGAAACAACCGATCTTGCCTACGCATCCGTGCGCAGCAGAATCATTGAGCAGCTGCTCGCCGAGGCAGCATCGTGCGGCATGGACGGCATCAACGTGGATTTCGAGAATCTGAAAGAGGCCGGAATCCCGCATTACCTGCAGTTTCTGCGGGAACTGACGAGCGCGGCGCATGCACAGAATCTTGTGGTGTCGGTCGATACGCCGGTACCGCAGGCTTACACGATGTATTATCAGCGCGGCGAGCAGGCAAGATTTGTGGACTATATGATTGTCATGGCCTATGACGAGCATTTCGCGGGAAGCGAGGAGGCAGGCTCTGTTTCATCCCTCCCGTTCGTACAGCAGGCCGTGGAGGAGATGACGCGGGTGATGCCTGCCGATCAGGTGATCTGCGGAATCCCGTTTTATACCCGTGTCTGGACGGAAAAGTTCGGACAGAGCGCCATTACCAGCGAGGTGCTGGGCATGGATGGCGCCAAAAACTATGCCAAAGAGAATCAGATGACAGAAACCTGGGATGCATCCCTTGGCCAGAATGTGGCAACGGTAGAAACTTCCGATGCCAGATACACGATCTGGATGGAGGATGAGCAGTCCATGGAGGAAAAACTGAAAGTGATCCAAAGTGCCGATCTCGCCGGAGTGGCAGAGTGGAAGCTCGGATTCGAGTGCGCAGACGTCTGGAGTCTGATTTCAAAATATATTGAAACAAACAGTTGACGAGGAGTCCGGGAAGGATAAGGGGAATGATAAAAGCCCGGGCACGAAGGAGGAGTATACATGTCAGAAAACAATCACGAAGAATTATTTAAAACAACGCTGATGGGCGGTTTCGATAAGGACGATGTTATGACGAAAGTGCAGAACCTGAAAGATCAGGCGTATGCCGCTCAGAAGAAACTGGAAGCGAAGATCGAGGAAAAAGAGCAGGAAATCGAGAAGCTGAACCGCAAGATCCGCGAGCGTGAGGATAAAATCGAGGAGCTCGAAAAAAACATTCATGAGAAATACCAGAGCTATATCGACAATTATGACAGCATCAGCGGCCTTGTGTTTGAGGCACAGGTGAAAGCGAAAAAACTGACACAGGAAACAGAGGAGAGCTGCAGAAAGCTAAAAGAAGAGACCGAGGAAGCCTGCCGCCGGAAAACCGAAGAAACGGACGAGTCCTGCCGCGAGAAAACGGAGGAAACGGATGAGGCGTGCTGCAAAAAGAGAGAGGAGACAAACGAGTCCTGCCGGAAACAGCGGGAAGAGACAAAGGAATCCTGTGCAAAGCAGCGCCGCGAGACGAAGGAACAGTGCGAATACATGGTAGAGAGCGCACGTCAGAAGGGCGAGGAACTGGCTGCTGTTTATGAAGAAAAACTGCAGGCCGAAGCAGAAGAAATCCAGAGCCATATGGACGCGGAGCTGCAGAAAGCCAACACCAGATACCAGAAGATTTACGCCGAGATGGAAACCATGACGAGTGTACTCGAGAAGAACCGCAGAATTTTTGAGGAGACTTTTGCCGGCATCGAAAAAATGCGTGAGGAGATGAAACGTTCTGCATCGGAAGTGGAAACCTTCATGAAAGATCCGGTAAAAAGTATCTTTCCCGGAGAGGCAAAAGAAACAGCCGCAGAGCCAGGCAGTGAAGATACCGCAGAAGAAGCAGAGGAAGAAGACGAAATCGTCGAAAATTCTGCAGTCATCGATCTCGAAAATGAGCCGGATTATCTCGATGATGACAACGACGAAGAAGAGGATGAAATCCCGAATCGCGCGCATGATGAAGAAGATGAGGAAGAGTAACCGGAAGCAATAAGAGTTGTAACCTGCCCCGCTGCTGCATAAAATGACCAAGAAAGGAAATTTGCAGCAGGGGGCTTTTCATTTGGAAAAAGGGAAAAAACTGGAATGGCTGATGGCGGTGATTCTGCTTTCGGCGGCGTATGTTCTGTCCCGCGAGGGCGCACGGCTGGTGGCAGCACAGAAGGCAGCCACAAAAGTAGTGGTGCTGGACAGCGGCCACGGCGGCGACGATCCCGGCAAAATCGGGGCAAACGGTGTCAAAGAAAAGGACATCAACCTTGCGATTGCCCGTCTGCTGAAAAAGAAGCTGGAAAAGCAGGGAATCCTTGTGGTGATGACGCGGGAAGGGGAGGATGATCTCTCCGATCCGGGAGCCGTGAATGCGAAAGTGCAGGATCTGCAGCGGCGCGTGCAGCTGATTCATAAAAAAAAGCCGGACTGTGTGATCAGCATTCACCAGAACAGCTACCCGGATGCGGCGGTCAAAGGGGCGCAGGTGTTTTATTATACGGATTCAAAAGAAGGCGAAAAACTGGCGCTCTGCATGCAGGCTGCACTGGTCGCGGGGCTCGATCCGGCGAATCACAGGAAAGCCAAGGGAAACAAAACGTATTACATGCTGAAGAAGACAGACGCAGTGCTGGTGATCTGCGAGTGCGGATTCCTCTCAAATCCGGAGGAGGAAGCGCTCCTGAACACAAAGGAGTACCAGAAAAAGGTGGCGGATGCACTGTGTGACGGCGTTTTAACGTATCTGGGAGAAAAGAAGAATGGCAAAGAGAAGACACAGACGAAGACGGAAGAGACCGCTGCGGGCGCTGCTTCCGCTTATGCTTGCCCTGCTGGCGGCTTATCTGGTATTCGGAGAATTTGATGAGAGCGATCCCGCGCAGAACGGAAGCGGAGCGGACAGCAGCACTGCTTCACAGACGGCAGACGAAAACAATGGTCTGTCAGAGAATGGCGCAACACAGTTTCAGGCGGAAAATACAGATGAGGAGGAGCTGGCGAAGCGGTATTATTACAGCCAGCTCGATGAAAACAGACAGATGATTTACCGCGAACTGGTGCAGGGAATCGCGGAACACCAGGAAACCATCATCACAAAAGGCGGCGATCCCGATGTGACGGCGGAGGTTTACGGATGGGTCTATATGGATTACCCGGAGTACTGCTGGATCAACGGAGCATCACATGTCACGGGATACGGTGAGCCGAAAAACTACTGTGAGGTAGTTCCGGAATACACGATTTCTGCGGAGGAGATCACAGGCCGCCAGACCCAGATCAAAGGGGCGGGAAATGATTTCTTAAGTGATATCGACCGTTCGATGGATGACTATGGGAAGATCAGGGCTGTCTTTGAAAAATGTATCCGGCAGATTGATTATGTGAAAGATGCGCCGGAGAATCAGACACTCTACAGTGGACTTGTGAACGGACAGACGGTCTGCGCAGGCTATGCCAGAACGTTCCAGTATCTGATGAACCGCCTGGACATCCCGGTCATTTATGTGACGGGAACGACAGACACCGGCGAGGCGCACGGCTGGAATATCGTAAAGTGCGGAGACAATTATTATAACGTCGATGTAACCTGGGGCGATCCGGTATTCGCAGAGGGCGAGAGCGGCGAGTACAATCTGCCGGACGACCTGATCTACTACGATTTTCTCTGCGTTTCCGATGCGGAATTTTCGGACACGCATCAGGCGGATGCGAATCTGCCGCTCCCGGCGTGCAATGCAGATGACCTCGAGTATTACCGCCAGATCGGCCGGTACATGGATACATTTGATGCGACGCAGATTCTGTGGGAAATGGAGACGGATATTGAAGAGACAAAAGAGTATTCCGAATTTAAATTTGCCACCGATGATCTGATGGCACAGGTCATGGAAGCCCGACCGGAGCTTCTCGATAAGGCTTCCGGCTATCTTTGCAGCTATTACGGGCTCGGGTCCGTAAAATATACATACAGCGAGGATACGGCGACAAGAAAGCTGATGGTATTCTGGCAATATAAAGGAGAACCGAGTGAATGACGGTTCTCCTTTAAAAATATCCGGAAACAAAATGTCGATCAGCTCGCGCTCGAGAAACTCGATGGTAATCAGGCACGGATAAGGGAGTTCGGAAACCTGGGAAACACTCACAAGATCCTGACGGACGGTGATGGAATGATCCGTGACATCGGTAACCTCTGCGACCCAGGCGGCATGCGGGATCGTCAGATGTTTCACAATCAAAGGGCCGACCTGCGCGGTATCGCCGTCGGTTGTCTGACGTCCGCAGATAATCAGATCCGCGCCGCCGATCACCTGAATACCCTGCGCCGGCGTTAAGAATATCCCCCGTGGGGGCTTGTGAAAAAGGCCGATTTTTGGTAGAGTAAAGGGATATTTGAGCGGTTGGAGAACGACCGCGCCGGGAAAGTTAAGAAAAAGAAGAAAGAAGCGGAAGATATGGAACAGGAATTATTACAGGAAATTGCCTCCTACTGGGGAACCCGTGCGGAGGGGTATTCTGAGGTCAATGAAAAAGAACTGGCGGGAAGCCAGAGAGAAGCGTGGCTGCATGTATTAGAGGAGCAGTTTCCAGAGAAAAAGAAAGAAGAGATGAAGATTCTCGATATCGGAACCGGCCCGGGATTCTTCCCGATGATTTTGTCGGAGGCAGGTTATACGGTGACGGCTGTTGACTACACGGAGGAGATGCTGGAAAAGGCGAAAGAGAATCTGGGAAAATATACGAAATACGGTCTGGAGCGCGTGACGCTGCAGCGGATGGATGCACAGAATCTGGAGTTTGCGGATGAGACCTTTGATGTTGTCATTTCCAGAAATCTGACCTGGAATCTGGAAAAGCCGGAGCAGGCATACCAAGAGTGGATGCGTGTCCTGAAACCGGGCGGCGTGTTGCTCAATTTTGATGCGAACTGGTACGGTTATCTCTATGACGAGGAGAAAAAAGAAGCGTACGAGGCAGACCGGAAGAAAGTGGAAGAGCAGCAGCTCGACGACCATTATCTGTGCACGGATATTGACCGCATGGAAAACATTGCTCGCCAGGTGCCGCTCTCTGCGATGGAACGGCCGGCGTGGGATACGAAGGTGCTCGAATCCCTCGGCGTCTGTTCCATCCAGACCGATTCCGAAATCTGGAAGCGCGTCTGGAGCGAGGAAGAGAGACTGAACTATGCATCGACACCGATGTTTCTGGTGCGCGCGGAAAAAAGCGCAGAGCAGTCCTTCCAGCTTGGTGATGTGACCGTCCGCCGCGGCGAAAAATATCAGGGGGATATCTCCTTTGCGAATGGGGATATCGTGCTTCCGGGAACGATTATCTGTGGAAAACTTCCGGGAAAAACAATGCTGATCACCGGCGGCGTTCATTCCGGTGAATACGTCGGCATTCAGGCGTGTGTGGAACTGGGAGCGGAGCTTCAGCCGGAAAAAACGGTTGGAACGATCGTGATTTTAAAGGTCTTAAACCGTCCTGCTTTTGAAAACCGTGCGGGCAGTCTCGGATTTTCCGATGGCAAAAACCTGAACCGTGTATTTCCGGGCAATCCAAACGGAACCGAGATGGAGCGGCTGGCGTGGGCCATTACGAAAGAAGTTTATCCGAAGGTGGATTATTATATTGATCTCCACAGCGGCGATGATTTCGAAGCATTGACGCCGTATGTCTATTACGCCGGAAAAGCGGCGCAGGAGGTGACAGAAGTTTCGCGGAAAATGGCGGGGCAGGTGGATGTTCCGTACATGGTGCGTTCCATGGTGTCATCAGGCGGAGCGTACAACTACGCGGCATCCAAGGGCATCGCGAGCATCCTCTTAGAGCGCGGCGGCATGGGAGCCTGGACTTCCGAGGAGGTCAATTCCGACAAGCGTGATGTGCGCAATATCTTAAGCAGCCTCGACATATATCAGATCCGCCGCGATGTGCGGAACTACGTGCCGATGGAGGTGACGGATGTCTGCTATCAGGCGGCTTCCGAAGACGGCCTCTGGTATCCGGCGGCAAAACCGGGCGATATGGTTGCAGAGGGCGCACTGCTCGGAACGATCCGTGATTATAATGGAAAACTCCGTGAGACGTGCCGTGCCGAGTACACCGGTGTGGTGCTGTACCAGACGGGCAGTCTGCAGGTAACAGAAGGGGGCCCTGTCGTTGCTTACGGAAGAATTGTGCGCGAGCCGGAGTACGACGACCGCAAAGAGCAGATTGTCCATTACTGGGAGAAACGGAGCGAGAGCTTTTTAGAGCAGAGACGCTCCGAACTTGCAAACCCGATTGCGAAGCGCTGGATGAAAGAGATTGAAAAACAGATCCCGGCGGGAAGACGGTTAAAGATCCTTGATGTGGGTTGCGGAGCCGGATTTTTCTCGATCCTGCTGGCAAAAGAGGGCCACGAGGTCTTCGGCATCGACCTGACACCGGAGATGATTGAGAATGCAATCCAGCTTGCCGAAGAAGAGAATGCCGACTGCTGCTTCCAGGTCATGGACGCGGAAAATCCGATGTTTGCGGATGAAACGTTCGATGTTGTCATTTCCCGAAACCTGACGTGGACGCTGCCGAATGCGGAGCATGCTTACGGCGAGTGGATGCGTGTGCTGAAAACGGGCGGTGTGCTGCTGAACTTCGATGCCAATTACGGAAAAGAAGATGTTGCCGATACGAAGGGACTTCCGGAGGCGCATGCCCATTTCAAGGTTGGAAACGAGATGCTCGAAGAGTGCGAACGGATCAAATCACAGCTCCCGATCAGCCGCAAAAACCGGCCGGCGTACGATGTGGCGGTGCTGTGCGAAAACACAGCGGGAGAAATCCGCATTGATACGAGCCTTGGAAAACGCATTTATCTGGAAAAAGACGAGTTCTATAACCCGGCACCGATGTTTTCGATTTGTGCCGTGAAGCAGTAAAGGAGTATTTGTGAAAACATATCTGTTAAAACGACTGCTTCGCCTGATTCCGGTATTCCTCGGCGTGACGATTCTCGCTTTTCTGCTGACGGGACTTTCCTCGGTCGATGCGGTGGATTTAAAAGAGAGCAGCAGCGGCGGCGTGATGTCGGAGGCGGAAAAAGAAGCGATGCGGGAGGAGCTGGGACTGAATGAGCCGAAAGCTGTCCAGTACCTGCAATGGCTGAAAAACGCCCTGCGCGGTGACTTCGGGGAGTCGTACGTTTCCGGCAAACCGGTGCTTGTAAGCTTCTGCGAAAAACTGCCCGCAACGATTGCACTTGCGGCGCTGGCGCTTGCCATGACGGTCTGTCTTTCGTTTCCGCTCGGTATCTTAAGTGCAAAATATCAGAATACGTGGGCGGACCGCGGTATCAGCCTGTTCTGCTTTGCAGGTAATTCGTTTCCGGGGTTTTTCACTGCACTTCTTCTCTTGTATTTCTTTTCGCTGAAATGGAATCTTTTTCCGGTTCTCAGTATGGGAAAGGGATGGAAAAGCTGTGTGCTTCCGGCGGCGACGCTTGCGGTTTCGATGACGGCAAAATACACCCGTCAGGTGCGTTCTGCCGTGCTTGCAGAGCTGGAGCAGGAGTACGTGGCGGGTGCACGGGCACGTGGGTTAAGTGAAAACCGGATTCTGCTCGGAAATGTATTAAAATCCGTGCTGCTTCGGATGGTCACGCTGCTATTCTTATCCGCCGGTTCGCTGCTTGGAGGAACCGCCATCGTTGAGACGATTTTCATGTGGAATGGTGTCGGAAAAATGGCCGTGGATGCCGTTTCCATGCACGATATTCCCGTGATTCAGGCATATCTGGTGTGGATGGCGGCGATCTATCTGCTGCTGCATCTCATTGCTGATCTGATGATGGGTGCACTGGACCCGCGGGCGAAGTTGGAGGGAATGCGATGAAAAAAGAACAGAAAAGAAAGATCCTTTTTTATGGCATCCTCGCCGGTGCGCTGCTGCTGTTTGCCGCGTGTGCGGCCCATCTGACACCGTACGATCCGTATGAGCAGAATCTGGAACTGTCCCTTCTTCCGCCGTCCGCGGCGCACTGGATGGGGACGGACCGCTATGGAAGAGATCTGTTTTCAAGGATTCTCTCCGGCGCGCGGGTCAGCATTTTTTCAGCACTTCTTGTCGTTGCGGCAAGCGCTCTGATCGGAACACTCGCCGGAATTTTCAGCGGCTGGCTGGAAGGCAAAACGGATACGGTTCTGATGCAGATCTCCGATATTTTTCTGGCCTTTCCGGGTATGGTATTTGCAATCGCATTTTCCGGCGTTCTGCAGAGCGGCATGACGGGAGCCGTTGTGTCGCTGATCCTTGTTTCCTGGCCGAAATATGCACGGCTTGCGCGGAACCGTGTGCTGGCATTGAAACACATGCCGTTCATCGCGGCGGCGCGCCTTACAGGAAACGGAACATGGAAGATGATCGGACGCCATATTCTGCCGAATCTTGCGGGGCAGACGATTGTCACAGCGGTGCTCGATATCGGAACGATGATGCTGGAAATCGCAGGTCTGTCCTTCCTCGGCCTTGGTGCGGAAGCGCCGTCGGCGGAGTGGGGAGCGATGATGAGCAACGGAAGAAGTATGCTGCAGACCGCGCCCTGGGTCATTCTGGCGCCGGGACTGGCGATTTTTCTGACCGTTCTTGTCTGCAATCTGCTTGGTGAGGCGGTACGGAAAACGGTGGATCAGGGATAAGGGGCAAACGAAAATGGAAACAAAGGGAGCAAAAACATGAGCGAAAAACTGCTGGAAATCAGCGGCCTTTCTGTCTGTTATGAAGGGGAGCAAATTTTAAATAACATCTGTTTTTCCGTCGAAAAAGGAGAAACCGTCGGCATCGCCGGGGAGTCGGGCAGTGGAAAAAGTACCTTGCTGCGAGCGATCCTGCGGCTGATGGGAAAGAATGGTTCCATCACCGGCGGGCAGATCACATTTCGCGGAGAGGAGCTGACGGGCATGTCCGAAAAGAAGCTGCGGAGTCTGTGCGGTTCAGAAATTGGTATGATTTTCCAGAATACAGGGGCATCACTCTGTCCGACCCGGAAAATCGGAGCACAGATCTGTGAAAGCGTGCGCGCCCATGAGAAACGCTGCGGATTCATCACCCCGATTTCTGGGGGAATGTCTGGCAGAAAAAGCCGCAGAGAAATCAAAGATATGACGCTCCAGCGATTTGCGGATATGGGGCTTTCGGATGGCGAGACGATCTGGAACAGCTATCCATCGTCGCTCTCCGGCGGCATGAACCAGCGCGTCGGGATTGCGCTCGCAATGCTGCTGCATCCGTCGCTTCTTCTGGCGGACGAGCCGACGAGTGCACTCGATGTGGTTTCGCAGGCGCAGGTGCTGCGGGAGCTTCAGGCGTTGCAGCAGAAAGAGCAGACGGGGATGGTGCTGGTGACGCACAATCTTGCGGTTCTCGAGCAGATGGCAGACCGGGTTGCTGTTTTGAAGGATGGAAACATCGTGGAGCAGGGGGAGACAAGGACGGTTTTCGATCACCCCAAGGATGAATATACAAAAAATCTCCTTGCGGCTGTGCCGGGAAGAGGGAAGAACGATGCATAATCATAACATGCTGGAAGTAAACAACTTAAGCAAAAACTTTGCTGGAACCGGCCGGGAAACGGAATTTGCCGCCGTGGACGGCATCAGCTTCACACTGGATGCGGGGGAATGTCTTGGCCTGATCGGGGAGAGCGGATGCGGAAAAAGCACGACGGCCCGTCTGATCACCGGATTGGTCCAGGCGGATGCAGGCAGCGTTCTGTTGGAAGGCGAGGAAATCCTCGGAAGAAAAGGCAGGCGGCAGCGCGAAGTTTACCGGAAAATACAGATGGTATTCCAGATCCCGCAGGATTCCTTCGATCCAATGCAGACGCTCGAAACCGGGATTCTGGAAGCTTTTCGGAATCAGGGAATGAGCCGGAAAGAGGCGTGTCTTCATCTGCCGGAGCTGCTGAAAAAAGTGGAACTTAGTTCGGAAACGGCGATGCGCTATCCCCGCGAGACGAGCGGCGGAGAGTGCCAGAGAGCCGCAATTGCGCGGGCTCTTGCTGTGCAGCCGTCTCTTCTGATCTGCGACGAGGCAACGAGTGCGCTCGATGCGGCGGTACAGGCGCAGATCGTTCAACTGCTGAAAAAACTGCAGCGGGAAGAAGGACTTGCGATGCTGTGGATCGGCCACGACCTTGCGCTGGTGCGGGAACTCTGCAGCCGTGTGATTGTCATGCGGCAGGGAAAAATCGTGGAGCAGGGGGAGACGCGGGAGGTATTGGAGTACCCGAAAGAGGAATATACGAAACTGTTGATGGAGTATAGTCTGTGAGAAAACTGTTGAAACAGAAAATCAGACAGCGGAAATGGTGGTGCCATTTGCGAAAACAGGAGAAGTACAGAATGCAGAGAAAGAACGGCAGAAGGAAAAAAATTGCATATGTTTTGTGCGGCATTCTGGCGGTGGTACTGTTTTCCGGTTGTCAGAGCACAGCGGCAGATGGTACAGATGAAAAAGTTTTCGTATACGGCGACACGACATTCAACGCCGAAAACGACGAGTCCGATGTCAACCCGCACAACGGCTATTCCGGCTGGGCGTGTATCCGCTATGGGATCGGTGAGACGCTGTTTCATTATTCCGATTCTATGGAGATCGAGCCATGGCTGGCAGAAAGCTATGAGATTGTGGACGATACAACATGGCGGATTACACTGCATGAAGGCATCTCCTTTACGAGTGGGCGCACTCTCGACGCAGAGGCGGTCAAAGAATGTCTCGAGGATCTGATCGCAGTACATGACCGTGCACGCGGGGATCTGAAAATTGAGAGCATCAAGGCAGACGGCCTGATCGTAACAATTCACACCGAACAGCCTGTCCCGGCGCTTCTGAATTATCTGTCTGACCCATATGGATGCATCATTGATATGCAGGCAGGTGTGACGGATGACGGCAATGTCGCCGGAACCGGCCCGTACCGCGCAGTACAGGTGGAGACGGATCAGGGACTGACGCTCGTGAAAAATGACAATTACTGGAACGGAACGCCAAAGCTCGACCGGATCGAAGTAAAAACGATCCGCGACGGCGATACGATGACGATGGCGTTACAGTCAGGCGAGCTCGACGCGGCGTACGGCCTGCCATATTCCAATCTGATCCTGTTCCGCGATGAACCATACACGATTTCTTCGGCGGATACGTCGCGTACCTTCTTCGGACAGTTCAACGGATCATCCGAGGTGCTGCAGGACGACCGCGTGCGCGAGGCAGTCATCGGAGCGATCGACCGGGAGGGCTTTGTGAATACGCTGATGGAAGGAAACGGAAGCGTGGCGGAAGGCCCGTTCCCCTCTTACTTTGCATTCGGCGACAGCAAAGTGCAGGAGGAGTCCTATGATCTTGAGTATTCCAGAGAACTGCTGGCTGAAGCAGGCTGGACCGATGAGGACGGCGACGGCTACGTGGAAAAAGACGGAAAACGCCTGACCATCTGCTGGCTCACGTATCCGAGCCGCCAGGAACTGCCGCTTCTCGCGGAGAGTGCACAGGCATCGCTGAAGAAAATCGGAATCGAAGTACAGATCCAGTGCACGGCAAATCATTTGGAACTGCTGAAAAAAGGAAACTGGGATGTTTATGTCAGCGCATTTGTCAGCGCACCGACGGGCGATCCCGAGTATTTCTTTACAACGCACTGCCTGCAGGATTCCTCCAAGAACCGCGGCGGTTATTACAGTGAGACACTCGAGATGCTGGAGCAGCAGTTAAGCGGCGAGTTTGATACCGAAAAACGAACCGAACTGGCCATCGAGATGACGCAGACGCTGCTGGATGACCACATGTTTTTCTTCGCATCACACCTCAAAATGTCGATGGTATCCGGTGAGGGCGTGACGGGGCTTACGGCGCATCCGTGTGATTATTATGAAATTACAGTCAATTTGGACAAAAACAAATGATTATTTGGAAAAAGAGCAGAAAATGTGGATTTTCTGCTCTTTTTGCGCTATGATAGGAAAAGAACGGCACTGCGACGGTGCCAGAGAAGAGAAAAGGAGAAGTTACGATGCGGAAAGAAGAATTAAGAACATATATTGAAAACCACGAATCCGAAATGATCGAGGATCTGAAAAGCCTGATCCGGATTCCAAGCGAAAAACAGGCGGCAGAGCCAGGCAAACCATTCGGCGCACCGGCGGCAGAAGCACTGGCGCAGGGAATCGAAATTCTGGAAAAATACGGCTTTACCGTAACCAACTACGACAACTACGCGATTGCAGCTGACTTTAATCAGGAAGAAAAGGGCCTTGATATTCTCGCCCATCTCGATGTCGTACCGGCAGGCGAAGGCTGGCAGGAGACCGATCCATTCACCCCGCTCATCAAAGAAGGAAAAATGTTCGGCCGCGGAACCGCAGACGACAAAGGACCGGCGATCGCAGCTATCTACGCAATGCGCGCTGTCAAAGAACTCGGTTACCCATTAAAGAAAAATGTCCGTCTTGTCCTCGGTTCCGACGAGGAGTGTGGAAGCTCTGACCTCGAATATTATTATAAGAAAGAAGTGGAAGCACCATGCACCTTCTCACCGGATGCCGAATTCCCGGTCATCAACATTGAAAAAGGCGGCATGCGCGGCCACTTCGAAAAAACATCCGATGCCGGAACGACAGGCGTGCGCCTCGTATCCTTACAGGCCGGCACCAAACTGAACGTTGTACCAGGCAAAGCATATGCAGAGCTTGCAGGCATGGCAAAAGAAGACCTGAAAACCTGCGCTGACGAGACTGAGCAGAAGACCGGCGTTTCCTTCGTTCTGGAAGACACCGAAAACGGCAATATAAAAATCACCGCCTGCGGTGCCTTCGCCCACGCATCCACCCCGGAAATGGGTAACAACGCACTGACTGCACTGCTGCAGCTTCTCGCATCTGTTCCGATGGAAGAGAGTGAACTGAAAAACGACATCAGTTTCCTTGCAAAAGTTTACCCGCACGGCGACGGCAAAGGCGCAGGCCTCGGTGTCGCCATGTCAGATGAAGAGTCCGGCGAGCTCACCTTAAGCCTCGACCTCATGAACTACGACGGCAAAACCTTGACCGGTTCCTACGACTGCCGCGCCCCGATCTGCGCGACAAAAGAAAACCTGTACGATACCGCCGGGCAGAACATGAAAAAAGGCGGCTTCTCCATGGAAGGCAGCGGAATGTTCCCACCACACCACGTCCCGGCCGACAGCCCGTTTGTCCAGACCCTGCTGCAGTGCTACACGGATGTCACTGGAAAACCAGGCAAACCATTTGCGATCGGCGGCGGAACGTATGTGCATCATCTGAAAAACGGTGTTGCGTTTGGATGCGCGGATCTTGAAATTGACAATCGCATGCATGGGGCAGATGAATTTGTAGAAATCGAATGCCTGAAAGAGTGTGTAGTGATCTTTGCAGAAGCGATTCTGCGGATCTGCGGGGAATAAAAATCCCGTCAGTACAAGATGAAAGCAGAGTCCTTATGCTGTGAACCATTTTGAGCGGTGTGGGACTCTCTTACCAAAGAAGAAGGAATAGATGAGGGCGGACAAATGAGGGAAACACTGGGAGTTTTGCTGGGATTTTTTCTGGCAGCCGTACTTGGCTATCTGATTTCAGAAATCGCGCAGAAGGAACAGGAGAAAGAAGTTCTGGAAAGCTATATGGATTCCCTTCAGGAGATTTATGAAGTGATCCGGCAGAGAATGGATGTGACGAGAAAATTCCGTCATGATCTTCTGAGCCATGTGCAGACGCTGGAGTATCTGATAGAAAAGCAGAAAAATCCGGATGGGGAGCTTCGAAAATATGCGGATCAGCTGACAGAAACATATCGGAAAATCCAGAAAGGAACCTTCTGCCGGGATGAGATCACAGATGCATTTCTGATGATGGAGAAACAGGTCTGTATAGAAAAAGAGATTCCCTTTCAGATCCAGGTATCGAAAACTTGCATGGAATGGATGATGCCCGTAGAACGAATCGGTTTTTTACATAATTTACTGGATAATGCAATCGAAGCGAACGGAAGAATTCCGGAAAAGGAAAGAAAAGAGCTTTCTTTTTGGATAGAAGAAGATTCCGATTCCTGTACGGTGAAATTGAGAAATGCGCTTGCAAGCAAAGAGGTTTTCAACTTATCAACCTGGAAAACAGATGGAGCAGAACACGGCGTGGGAACTAAAATCATTCGTGCCATTGTTGAAAAATACCACGGAACCAGCAAAACCTTCTGGGATAAAGAAAGACACAGCCTAGAACAGACCATTGTCTTTCCGATCGAACATCCGACAGAAAAGAGGGAAAAAGAATGAAAGATCCTAACCTTAGCGAACTGGTCCGGACCTGTATTCGCTGCTGGCTGTATCTGGTTCCACAGGCGTTTCTTGGCATTCACCTGTTTGACATGTTTATGCGGAGAAAAAACAGCATAAAGCCTCTGATGATCTGGCAGCTTCTGCGGGTATTTCTGATCGGTGGCATCAGCGACATCATTCTGCGGGGATACTATGGAGATGAGAGCTGGTGGGGAATTCTGATGATGTTCTGTTCGGTTGTCATCATGATAGCAAACACCGTTCTCATTTACTACACCTTTGAGGGCAGCCTTCCTAAGGTTGTGCTGGGCGCGATGCTGGCCGATATCGTAACATCCATGATTCATTACCCGGCAATCTGTATTGTGGATCTTTTGGCAGGGCGTCCTCTCTATATTCTGAAATGCCCGGTAGAACCATGGGATTTACTGATTCCGGTTCTGGAATATCTGTTTTACAGGCTGGAGAAAAAAACAATCCTCCATGTTCTGAGAAGATATAGAGATTTTGAGGCCAGGTACCTGAAAATTATCTGGGTTTTTGTCTATTTTCTTCCGGTTCTATACTATGTGCCGAATGGACTGACGGACATACAGGTGATGTTTCTGGATGATATCCTGATTATTCTGATTATGGTATTCAGTATTTTAAGCATAGTGCAGCGTCAGTGCCGGGTAATGAAGGATTATAAATTTCTTTCCGAACAGCAGAAAATGGCAGAATACCATTACCAGGTTCTGACAGAGCAGATTCCCAAAATGGAACAATATCAGCAGACCATTTCGGAGCAGATGGAAAAAATTATGGCCGGGACTGCCCAAATATCCGGGGAGACGCTGAAACAGTATACGGACAGTCTCAAAGCGATCAGTCATCAGGTGCGGCAGGGGATTTACTGCAAAGATCGAATGACAGATGCAGTTTTGTGCGCGTGGAAATCCAATCTGGAGAAGAAAAAAATCGAACTGCATTACGAGATTGAGGGATACGATCGGGGAGAAATCGAAGAACAGGATCTGGCAAAAATCCTGATCGGAATCTTAAACTGGGGAGAAAATCTTGTGAAAAGAGAAGAACACCGGGAAATCCGGATGAAGATCACAGGGGTGAAAAATCAGCTGATTCTGGAATGCCTGACCTCTTCCGGACGCCAGAATCCGATGAGCCGGAAGCTGTTTCGCGGACTCGTGAAAAAGTACAATGGAAAAATGCAGGAGAAAAAAGAAAAGACCGGGAAATTTGGTCTGACTGTTATTTTGTCCAGGTACGTCAGCCTTTAACCGAATCAAGCAAGTCCCCTGCATCCATTACGAAAAGCAATAAGCAGTGGGTGGGGACTTGCTTGTATCAGGAGGAGTGCAAGCTCCTTCTGATAAACTGCGGAGCAGTTATTCGGTTATGAGCAAGGAGCGAAGCGGATTGCGAATATCCGTTTGACTGCGAGAACAGACAGAAACGGAAAGTACGACTGGAGAAAAAAGAACATGGATTTAAGAATAGGAATTTGCGATGACGCGCCGGACTGGCGGGAAAAAACGAGAGAAACCGTGAAGCACTGCATAGAGCAGATGGCAAATAGCGTAGAAATTTATTCCTTTCAGAATGGAAACGAACTGCTGTCAGAAGACCATCCCCCTATGCATATCCTGTTTATGGACATTGAAATGTCGGGTGAAAATGGAATTGACCTGGCGATGGAAGTCAACCGGAAATGGCCAAAATGTCAGGTCATTTACCTGACAAATTTCTGGTCCTATGCAATGGAGGTTTACGAGACACGCCACGTTTACTATATAGTAAAAGAAAAATTTGAGGAAAAACTGCCGGGTGTACTGGAAAAGGCGATAGAACAGCTGCGGAAACAGAACAGAAGAGTTGTTCTCCAGTGCCACGGAGGTGTAAAAGCAAATCTGAAACTGGATGATATCCTGTATTTTGAACGGGACAAGCGAGTCACGTATGTGGTTACAACGGAGAAAGAATATACGGTGGATGATAAAATCCCAGAGATAGAAGAAAGAATCGCCAGCGATGATTTTGTACGATGCCATACGAGTTTTCTGGTCAATTTTTCTTATGTAAAGGAATGTACGAAGAAGAAAATGCTGCTGGAGAACGGGAAAATTGTGGATATCAGCAGGAGCTACTGGAAAAAGACGGAAGAGGCGTATGTGGAATGGATGAAGCGGTGGGCGATGTAGGAAAAGAATAGGGATAGAAGAGAGAAAGAATACTGCACTGGAGAGGTGTGGTATTTTTTTATGGGGATTTTAGTTAAATTTTCTTATAGAGCAAAAAGCCATCCGGGTGACGTTGCATTGTGGCGGAGAGGAATTGTGTCACTTTTGCGGTCTGCCGAAGGAGGAGATTATTTCTAAGTGCAGAAAAAGGAGAGGTGCAGGGAGAGGGAGAAATTGTCGATGAATGCAGATTATTACTGAAAAAGTGCAGATTATGCAGAATATATAGGAAAAAATGCGATATATGGTATGATTTTTCACATAAGTACCATAAAAAATTCTCATGGAATATACAAAGAAATATTACATGAGAATTGAAAGAATGATCAAATGGTTTATAGAGGTTTATAGATTTTTTTCAAGTTCATTCATCTCCTGCTGTTTAAGAAGCAAATCCAGCATTTGATTTACGGTCAACAGCGTGGAGGTATTACAGCGGCTGAGTTTTTCTGCAATTTCTTCATCAATCAGGCGGTCGCGCTTGGCATATTGGGTATCAAGAAGAAAATAATCAAGATCCTGATTCAGAGCAAGCGCCAGTTTGGAGAGCATGGAAAGAGAAACTTTCGTCTGTGCAGTTTCAATGTGACTGATATGGTTATTTGAACAGCCGACCAGGCTTCCAAGTTCTGCCTGACTGAGCTTCTTTTGCAGGCGAGCAGTGCGAATGCGTTGTCCGACCATTGTATAATTGATTTCCGGCTGCATGAGGAACCTCCGTAATAAATGTAATTTGTATATTATAAATGGATAAAAAATACGAAACAACCAACTAATAATACATATTGCATTTATTGGTATAATATGATAAAATTTTTGTGAAAATAGATGAAATAAAGAAAAATATACGATGATAATAAGAAAAAATTGACAACAAAAATGGATGATGCAGAAAAAATTAAAATTTTTGTTGGGAAAAGTTTATTCACGAGGATATAGATAATAAGGGGGAAAATGTGCATGAAGTTATGCCCCTTTTGCGGGAGAGCAATAGAGGATGATGCAAGATACTGCAGTGGGTGTGGGAAAAAGATAAATGAGCATGATGAAATCACACATAATCCCATTACTGAGGCTATGCTTCATTATGATGAAATGCCAGATGTTATAACAAAGCGAAAAAGAGAAATAGTACGGTGTCCAAGATGCGGAGAACACAGTCTACATCCATTGAGTGAAACGACCACATCAGTTCAGACCTTTGGTGGCGGCTATTCTAGTGGGAAAGGCTGTTTGGGCTGGTTGCTGTTTGGACCTGTAGGACTCTTATGCGGGGGCTTAGGACAAAAGCAGAGAACATCAATTCATACTGACAATAAGCTTTATTGGATATGTAATGAGTGTGGGTTTAAGTTTCGCAATATTGATGACTGGAATAATGAAATTGAATCTAAAATAAAACAGCAAAAATTAGAACAATATTCAGCAATAACACTTGCTGTTCTTGCGGTACTTTTTTTTCTGATTGGTGGAGGAATGGAATTTTTAGGGATACTTTTTTTCGCCATTGGAGTTGCTGACGGTGTCTTGGCATTTACATTAAGTCAGAGTATTAAAAGAGAAAAAGAAGATTATGAAAAACTTCAAGAAGAATCATTAGAGTGATGATTTGTACAGAAAGCAAAAGAAGATTGGGAGTTCGACAGGGGATCATATATATTATTTTGCAGACTGTAATAAAATTTTTAAAAATATTGTAGGGAAAATAAGCAGACCTACGATTATATAATTATCAAAACAAAGGAGAAATCTGATATGGATGGTTTATTTCAAGAAATGCTTGGGGCATCAAACGTGGATATTGATACGAATGTAGATATTGTGTTTGCTATTGATGCAACGGAAAGCATGCAGCCCCTTATCGATAAGGTAAAGAGTCTGACCCTTTCTTTCAGAGAAGAGCTGGAGAAAGGGCTGAAAGAGAATAGAAGGATTATTAAGAATCTGAGAATTAAGGTAATTGTTTTTCGGGACTATTATGTGGATGACAAATATGCCATGGAAGAATCTCGATTTTTTATTCTTCCGGAGGAGAAACAGGAGTTTTATAATTTTGTTTCCAAAATTAAGGCCGGTGGCGGAGGCGACGAGCCGGAAAGCGGATTGGAAGCGTTAGCACTGGCACTTCGTTCTGACTTTGTTAAAGATGGCGATAAAAAGCGTCATGTAATCGTTCTGTTTACAGATGCTTCGGCGCATCCCTTAGAGCAGCAGGAAGATGGGGTTCCCAGTAATTATCCGTCCAATATGTTTAAAAATCTCGGAGATCTGTATGAAGCATGGGGTAAGGGACAGGATTCTCTGGGTTCAACACGTAATCTCGGGGTTCAGATGGCAAAGGATGCGAAGAGACTCGTTCTGTTTGCACCTAGTATGTACCCTTGGGGAGAGATGGAATATCAATTAGAAAATACAATACGTAAGGATATGGACAAGGGTAACGGCGGACGTGATCTGGAGCTGGATGATGTTATTGCGTTAATCGCAAATTCTATTGCATAAATAAAAAAGAAAACAGGAGGATACTATTATGACAAACATGCAGGAAATGCTCGGTTCAATGGGCGAAGGTGAGGAAGGAATTGCAACTAATGTTGATATCGTTTTTGTTATCGACGCAACAAGAAGTATGCAGACAACTATCGACATGGTAAAAGAGTCTGCGCTTTCTTTCCAGGACAAGTTATATGATTTTATGGATGAGGCTAAGAGAAGCATTAACAATCTTCGTATTAAGGTTGTTTGGTTCCGTGATTTTTATTATGACGGAAACTACGCTTATGATGAGTCTAAGTTCTTTGAACTTCCGGAAGAGAAGGAAGAATTCCGTGATTTTGTAAATGGTATTCATGAAGCTGGTGGTGGAGATGATCCGGAATCTGGTCTGGAAGCATTGACTATGGCTATGAGATCTGATTTTGTGCAGGAAGGTGCCAAAAAACGTCATATTATTGTTCTGTTTACTGATGCGGCGGCACATCCCTTCGAGGATTATGACGAGCTCACAGCAGAAGCGGCAAAGAAGGGATGCAAGCCTACTATGTATCCCAAAAACATGCCGAAGAATATCAGCGAATTCTATAATGCGTGGGAAGGCAATGCAATGAATCAGGATGCGTTAGGCTGTGATGGGGAAAATACTAAGCTTGATGCAACGGGCAGAAGACTTGTTTTGTTTGCACCAAATGATTATCCTTGGTGTGATATGGAAGTAGACTTGTCTCGTGTTATTAGAAAAGATATCGAGGCAGGTCAAGGCGGCAGTGAACTTGAGATGGATGAGGTTTACAGTCTTATTGCCTATTCAATGTCTTGAAAGGAAGGTATGAATGATGCTTCCATTTAGTTTCCAAAAAGGAAATAAAGCTGCTGGATGCGAAGATGCACCGCCGGTCTCAAATATAAAGTTTTCTGTAGTATGTGATGGTCTAGGTGGCGCGGGATCAACAAAACATAAGGTTGAGGAAGCTGGGACAGTAGTAATGAGAACAAGTGGCTATCTGGGATCCAGAGTTGTAGCAGATAGCGTAACAGACTTTTATGATGTTAACTATGAAAGAATAGCAAATATTCTATTTTCTAATGGCAATTCAGTAATTGCTTTGCAAGCTGTAATTGAAGAATTAAAGAGTACTATTAAAACTGCATTATCAACGAAAATGACAAAACTGGGAATTGATCCGATGCTGACAAGAAAAAAGGCTTTGAAAATATTCCCAACTACATTAGCCTCTGCTTTGTATTTTCAAGATAGTGAAAAGCTGAAAATCCTTGCCATTTGGGCTGGAGATTCCAGAGTGTATGTTTTGTCTCCAACAAAAGGACTTCAGTTGTTGAGTCTCGATGATGCGGTGAATGCTGATAGGGAAATGAACAGTGCTTCTGAAATGAATAATTGTATTTCAGCAGGCAATGCATTTAGATTGAATTATTCAATCTTCGAAATGGATGAACCAGGAATTGTGTTCTGCTGTTCGGATGGTTGCTTTGACTATTTGCCATCCCCGCTACATTTTGAATGGCTGGTTCTTCAGACCATACTGTCGTGCGTTCCAAATGTAACATCAGATAATTTAGGTGAGGCTTTTGCAAATAGTGTGCGTGATTCTGTTTATCAGTCAATTGGCGATGATACTACTATGGCTGGTACTATATATAAAATTAATTCGACGAATGAGCTTAGGGAAACTTTTGCTGTTCGTATGGAGCAATTTGGACAACTTGCAATTCAGATGAATGATGCATTAAAGGTGCAAAAGAATTGGCGGAATGAGAAGGATTCTGCAGCAAAAAAATGCAGATTGTTTGAAAATAAAGTAACTGCTGATCTAAGAGCAAGTGTTACAGATGCGCTTATCAAAAAAACTCCGACAATGTTGTGCTCATATATCGGTACTTTACCCTGTTACGCAGACTATCAGGAGAGTATAAAGGTAATTGATGAGCAAGTTGATGTGGAGTGTGTTGCTGAACTAGAATCATTAGATAAACAGCTGATAGAGATGAAAGAAATCTGTGTTGAAATGATTGTTCGTGACTACTTAAGATGGAGACGCATAAATCAAGATGTGATAGGTAGCACTTCGTCTATGATAGATTTCTTCTCAACTAGAACAAGAGGAGCAGTTAAGAAAAACTACAATTACTTAAAGCCGTCTACATATGTTCAGCCACTGAATGCTTGTATTCAATTACTTAAGCTGCCAGATTTCCAACGACTCGGGATGAAAAATACATTGGCTGACGCTGATGTGACAGAATTTGTTCAGTCGCAGATGCGAAGCATAGAAACTCTTGTGTCGATTCTCGAAAATGACAGTCCGTTATTTGAAGATTTGTGGTCGCAGGCTTATTTTTCAACAGATAGATTCGAAAGAGAGCGACAGGAGATTTCCTATTCGCGTGGTTTCTCAGAAGTAGTTGCTGAAGCAATGAATGATCCGTTGCATTGTAGGTATATTACCGAATTAACTGCTCAGAAAATTGATTCCTACAGAAAAATGAGTAATGGTATGCAGGTTATTCAGCAGAAGTACATGATTGAGAGAGAAAAAAGAAAGGCTGTTGTACCAGAACAGTTTTACTCACTGCATGAGAAAGAATTGCTGGATAGTTTTTTTAGACTGGATGTATCCACATTAAAGAGTATTTTTGCGGGAACAAATGTTTCGATGGACAGACTTATTTCGTTTGTTGAAGCAAAGCGAGTGATGTCTGAAATTGATGACAAGTTGGAAAAAGCGCAGATGAATGTTTTGAAAATTTGGAATAAATACAGTCCGGATTATCAGTTGTTTAAAAATATTATGGAGAAAGGGGCAGTTTAAAATGCAGACACTACATGGATATACCGTTGATGAAACACAATGGAAATCAAAAGGCGGCGGTGGACAGTGTAACATTGCTAAGAAAGGTGGAAAAGAATATTTTATTAAGAGATTAGCCTTTCCTCGCTACCCAGATTCAGATAATTTTAAGGGAGCATTTAAACAGCAAAAGATTGATATCTGTAATGATTGGTACAGACGCCGTCAGGAGATTATTCGTGCGATTCCGGGCTCTGGAACAGGAACTACTGTAAAACCAATCGAATATTTCAGAGAAGGCCCTTGCTATTATGAAGTAGCAAACTTGATTGATGTTACGAGTATTCCCTATGATGAAATCTATAAAGAGTCTAAGGAAGATAAAGCAAGAGTTATGTTAACAGTTGCCATGAGTCTTGCTGATTTACATAAAAAAGGGATTGTTCATGGTGATTTGGATCCAGGAAATATTCTCATTTCAAGAGTGGCTGGAAGCAAGAACCTGGTAACTAAACTGATTGATTTTTCAGATTCTTTCTTTGAAAATGATCCTCCGGAAACGATTATGTCTAAAGACTTTTGGTGGAGTCCTGAAGTTGCACTTTATTCAAAGGCTGCAGCATCGGGTGTTTCACCGAATCCATACAAAAAATATATTTCTTGTAAGGCTGACGTATTCTCATTGGGAATTGTATTCCATCAGTATTGTGCGAAGGGTGGCAAGCCACCTATCTGCACGAAAGCACAGCCTTGGCAAGAGTTTAATACAGGAAAGACTCCACAGATTGCTTCAGAAATTGAACCAGAGTTCAGAGCCCTGATTTCTGATATGCTTGAGTGTGAACCTTCTAAACGTCCTGCTATGGCTGAGGTCCATAAGAGATTACTTCAGATTTTAAAACCTGAAATGGGCAAGAAAAATGTTGAAGAAGAGCAGAAGAAGCGAGAGGCGGAAGAGCATCAAAGGCAGCTTGAAATTGAGCGTCAAAAGACAGAGGAAGAAGAACGACGGAGAAAAGTCTCAGAAGAATATCAGCAAAAGTTAGATGAAGAACAAGAAAAGGTGGGTTCATCTGGACTGACAGTTGGAAATGGTGTCAAGCGTGCAAGAATCCATGAAAAAAATCCTCGTAAAGTTGTTCTTACTTTTGAAAATGGCAGAGAACAGATCATGGATCTTAATCTTGCTGCAAAACTTGGCTATGTTAAGAACTGAATAACTACGAAACTATTCCGAGGGAAACGTTTAAACGTTTCCCCCGGAATTATTGAAGGAGGATGAAAAAAATGGCAATTACAGATGCAGTCTGTATCCCTGCTAAATGCGGGAAAACATCACGGGATTTTTACATGATGTATTATAAAGCTTTTGACGGAAAGTGGGTTTTAACATATGGAAAAAAAGAGTTACCGCGTTCTTCTGGCGGCGCAGGCAATGCTGTTGCTGTGAAGTTGGACTCGGTTAGAACAGGTCCTCAGTATAAATGTCCGCATTGTGGTCAGAAGTACACGTTTAAGTGTTGGAATTGTGGCAAAAGTACTTGCTATGATGGGGATGATCATGATGGACGAGAGGTTGTATGTGCACATTGTGGAGAATCGGGTGTATTTCGCACTGTCAGCAGCGGTGGTGGCGGTGGAAAAGCAAAAGATGTATATGGCTATGGCGTTAATGGTCAGGAATAATGCTATATAACACCATACTCGGAGAAAGGAGTAAATTTGTTTGAACTGGGTTTGTGAATCTTGTGGATATGAGAACGAATATAATGACGAATCACAACCGACTGAATGCCTATGCTGTGGAGAACCGGCCTCTGAGCATCAGTTGAATCAAGCAAAACAGGAACTTGAAAAATATCACAAAGAACAAGCACGCCAAAGAAGATTGGAGCAGCTTCGTCAGGAAGCAATAAAGCAACAGGAAAAGATCGAACATTCAATCGATGCCTTTGCTAAGGGAATAAAAGGAATTGCAGCTGCTTGTATTGTTGCTATGATTTTAGCTGTTGCGATTGCAGGGCTTAATGTCTGCCAAGGAAATATTACACTAAAGTATATTGGCACTAATATTAAGAATATTTCTGTTGTAGATAATGTGACAGATGTTACTGAAAATGTTTCGGAACATTTAAGGGAAAATACATTAGAATACAAGAATAATATTGTACGAAATGTAAGCTTCACAACAAAAAGCAAAGATCATTCCGTGCTGGCCCATTTGGGACTGCTTATGGAAAATAAAAAAGAAGCTATGAAGAGTACATCAGGGATGTTTAAGCAGATTGGAAGTAACTTTAAAGGCGGATATGAAAACAGAACGAAAAATCTTGCTATTTCAAAGAATAATGTCGCCAATGGATTTGGAAACTTCAAGAATAATTGTAAGCTGTTTTGGAGGCAGGCAGCTAAAAATATAAATCAATTAGTAGATTATATAGCCAGGAAGATCGGGAGGACAAAATGATTAGTTTTTTTTCAGTAATGATTTATGTTACATCAATTATCGCAATAGTAGTGACACTTGTTTTTTATGCTGGCATATTGATGAGCAATAAAAATATATCCAGCGGACAGGTGTATACTTCTTGCAGTGCACAGTTGAAAACTTGCAAAGTTTCAAGCGTGGTGTTTGTTTTGGTTTATTGGTTCTGTGTATCTGGCTTATCCAAAAAGGAATGCCTTAAGGGTTATGCTGCGTTGTCAAAGGTTTGTTCAAGATTTGGATGTATTTGGATTGTTTTTGCAGTTGTAAATATTGCACTTAGTATTGTTATGACAATAACAAACAAGGATTCAGAAGCAATGACAACAATGGGAAAATTAAGATCTTCTTGTTTTTTGATGGGAATAATTTTCCTGGTATTTTCAGTTGTTTTAAAGGTGGGTTGATAAATGGCTAGAAATGAGGCAGTTATATTACCGGTAAATTGTGTATCTGCACATAAGACTTATTATGCAAGATATGATTACGCATATGATGAGGTTTGGGTTCTTTCATATGGATTGAAAGAGGTTCCTTCAGATGGCGTTGGTTCGTCGGTAAGTGGAATAGCAAAGATAGATATTTCTAATTCGAGAACAGGTCCGCAGTACAAGTGTCCTTATTGTGGCAATAGAATGTTTGTCCGTTGCGGCAAATGCCACAAGCGGACATGTTATTCTGGAAACGGACAGTTTACATGCGATCATTGTGGGAATGTTGGAGAGGTAACTGGCACCATCGACGCATTGGAGGGTGACCGCAAACATTCTCAGTAAAAATGGAGTGTTCGGTATGAGTATATATTCCTTTTCTGATATTGAATTACAGGCATATAAAAATATATGGATTGCGATTCAAAATTATGATGTCCATGCGGAACTTCCTGCTATTGACTCGGAAAAAGTGTTGACCTTATACAAAAAAGTATTAAGCGAATCGAAGTCGGGTTACATGTACAATCAAAATCAAATACGTATGCGTAGTGGCGTTTGGGGCAGCAGAATTGAATTTGAGATGTGTGATGAGTTCGAAAACGGGCGGATTGCGATAGATATACAGGTAATACCAGAAATTACTGAAATAATGAGTATGGCTCGGAAAGAAAAAAGCGTTTATGATGCTGTTAAAAGTGTCTACGCGTATTTTGTTAAGAATTTTGAATATGCTTACAATCTTGAATCTGATTTGAGGTATCATAGCGCAATTAGTGTTTTCATGTACAGAAAGTCAGTCTGCGAAGGGTTTGCACTAGCGTTTGCCAATGTGCTTAATCGTTTAGGGATACCCTGTGGGATAGTCACAGGATATAGCAGTCTTGATGGCACATTTGGTGCGCATGCATGGAATATTGTTGAGCTAGATAGAAAATATTATCATTTGGATGTGACATGGGATATTTGTACCAAGGAAAAAGAAATCGATACCTTTGACTATTTCTTCCTTGATGATAGCCTTGTGCGAAAAGATCATCAATGGAATGATCCAAGTATTCCGGTTGCATCAGACAGTACGAAAGAGTTTTATAAGAAAAATAAGTGCTGCTGTATAAATGAGCAAGAGTGCATATCTGTTATAACTGTTGGATTGCGGCAGAGAAAAACTAATATAAGTTTTCGATTCATCGGAAACGATAGTCAGGTTATTATTAATATGCAGAATATAAAAAGGCTTTTCGAACTTGCGGTAAATAGAGGACATTTTGTATACCGTTCAGTTTTGCTTTCAGTTAATAGTATGGGTGGAACTGCGCATTTTTCGTTAACCTATTAGTTATGAGAATGGTTCTTTGGAGATGATATAGAAATGAAAATGGTCAAATCTGTTTATAAAAAAATACTCGATAATGTTCCAACTCATATGCCGGAGACAGGCGGGATGTTAGGTGGGCAGGACGGCACTGTTACAAAGGTTGTGTTTGATGATGGAAAAGATGATGATTTTAGAAGATGCCATTATACGCCAAATGTTACAATGCTTAATAGTTGTCTTGTGGAATGGAGTGAAAGTGGAATTGAATTTTATGGACTGTTTCATACTCATTTCTACGGGGTGTCATCACTGTCAAAAGGAGATGAAATATATATTAAAAAGATATTGGAGGCAATGCCACAATCCAAGAAAGAGTTGTTCTTTCCGATTATTGTTTTGCCGGATAAAAAAATCATATCATATCGCTGCTGTTTAGATGGAAGCAATTTGGTCGTTGCTGAAGATCCAGTCATGTGTGTGGCGGATTTTGAAAAATAGTTTTTGTAAAGGAGATAATACGATGAAAGAAGAAATGAAGAACACCCAGATTATTGAGATTCCAGAAGGAACTTTTGAAGGCAACTGTTCTGATTGTGTCTATGCAGATTGGAATGACACGGATCGCTACGGTAGAGTATATTGCCGTGGTTCTTACGGCGGATATAATAATCCGAGCGATAGAAACGGTTGTTTTTATTATAAATAAGAAACTGATGCTCCATTCAGGAGCTGTTAAGCCCCATAATAATTGATAAATCAGGGCTTCCTACAAATTAGCAGAAGATATGTTATGTGTACATCCCTGGATTTGATTTTACCAATCCAGGGGTGTCTTTGCAGTAGGAGAAAGTTTTTCAATAGATAGTTGCCTAGATAATAGTTGAGGAAAAATCATACGAAAACGAGGTAATAAATCATGTTTGAATTTATGAAAATAATTAATGAGACACGTTACAGGAGCAAGGCATTTGAACAATTATGGAAACAGTTTCCAGAGCTTGAAGAAATTGATCCGAATCCTTTTGAGGGACCATGGGAAATCAGATGTTTCCAGGAAGCTACGAAACCATATGTTATGGTTAAACATGTGATAGTGAATAATACTATGGTTCGGATTGAATGGTACGAATACTATAAAAATGAGTGGCATTATGTAGGATACTGGACAAGAGAAGACTGTGTGCAGGATTATCGGCGGGCTGAATGGGAGCAAAATAAAAACGCTTTTAGAGATAAGCAGGAATTTGAAAGATGGTTGTCAGAACCTGAACATAGACATTTTAAGACCTCAGATGAAGAAGCGGCCAGGGTAATAAGAGATAAATTTTTGGAAGATTACGGATCCCTACATTTGAAAAAATAGGAGTTCTTGTATACTTTAAAGAGTAAAAGGAATTGATCCATTTAGGCGTTGTCAAACCCTAGAATAATTGATGAGACAGGATCTTCCAGAAATCAGAGCAGAAGATGTGTTATGCATATAGATATACATCTTTAGATTTGATTTTATTAATCCAAGGGGGGCTTTGTAGTAGGGGAGATGAAAGTGAATTACAAACAAATTCCTGTCATGGAACAAATTGTTATCTGGTCTGGGATGAGTTTACTAAGAATGCAGTATGTATTGATCCAGGATTTGCTGGGAGAAAAATAGCAATGGATATTCAAAAGTTTGGTTTAAAGTTGAAGAGCATTTTTATCACCCATTCACATGCAGATCATGTATCAGGTATCGATGATATGTGCGCTGCAATTGAGACAGTTCCGGTTATCTATATGTCAAAATTGGAAATGATGTATGAAGACTTCCCATTTAAAAAGCAATGGGGGCATAGTTGCCATAAACGCTATTGGGAAGAATATTCGATGGTAGTAATTGACTCAATGCAGTTCAAAGTGATACCTACACCGGGACATTCACCGGGATCAGTATGTATTATTACCAATAAATATCTTATTTCAGGAGATCTGCTTACGAATGATTCTATTGGAAGAACTGATTTTATAGGGGGTAATGTGAATGATATGTTTTTTTCTTTGGAAAAGGTTTTGAAACTTTCGGATTCTTTAATAGTTTTACCAGGGCATGGTGCTGTGACAACAATGGAGAAAATCAAAAATTGTAATCCGTATGTAAAACGAATTCTTCAGAAGATATAACAGGTTGTGAGGAGAGCAAAAATGAAGACACTACATAAAAAATGTAAGAGTGTGGTCAGCTTGAAGGAGGATATGGAATAGCATGGAAATGCAAGAGGCTTTATTGAATTTGAAGAATCTGGAGAGCATTTATTATATCGATATGGTTATGGTCGTTGATGCTACCATGGACTCACCTTTTATTAATAATATTAAATTCTGGCAGGATTTAATTATTCAAACAGATTCCATGATTAGTCAGTGCATGAGACAATATGGCAGGCAATCGAGAATCTATCTTAAAATTATATATTTTCGTGATTACTATTTTGATGGTAAGTACGCGGCAGGTGAATCGGAGTCTTTTGAAATTCCAAATGATAGGGATCAAGTATTCGAGTTTATTAATTCACTCCGAGCAGCTGGTGGGGGCGATGTCCCAGAATCGGGTTTGGAAGCATTGTGGCTTGCTATGCATGCTGGTTGTGAGAAACACGAACTCTATAGGCGCATTATTACATTATTTACGAATGCACCGGCACATCCGCTAGAAGACTATGATAAGTTGGTTTTAGCGGGGAAGCATCATAACTGTTGTGCTCCGGTAAATTATCCAGAACAGATACCACATTGCTTAGGGGATTTATATAAGGAGTGGGAAACGTGGAATCAAGACGGAAGAGGATGGCTTTTTCTTGTGACATCAAGCGTTTATCCATGGGTGGATATGGAAATAGAATGTGAACATGTGATACGAGTCGAGTCCGCAGATTATGATTATAATTCGGAAATAGGTTACCCATATCAGAATGTATTTGATACGTTAATTGAAGGATATTGGTGCGCTATTTTTGGAAGTTAATATTGGCATAGCAGTGAACGAAGGGGAATGATGAACAGGGTTGGAATTTTTAAGGAGATACTAAAGATAGCTAATAACAGGTAACGAACAAAGACAGATTGTCTTCTGCATTAGATATGAGTAGGCATTCTTCGATGGGTGAAGTTGCTGTGTTAAATTTCGCGAATTCAGTTAATCTAGGTGGTGGGGGAAATATGGGGCTGTGGATCGTTTAGCAACGATCCAAAACTCATGGCAAAATTGTTTGATAAGGCGTTGCGCCGACTTGATAGTGAATTCAATGAGATAGAATTTGCTGTATTTGGCAGCAAGATAAATTTTGAAAGGTTTCATAAGGTCATGATTCGCAGAAATATTGATGATTAACTGTCGGGAAATCGTTATTTCTTACGATTAATAGAATAGTAAATATCAATTACGTAGGAAAGGGAGCTTTTTTCTTGACATTGATGTAACTAAGGAGGGGGACGATGAATTCTTCAGAAATAATGGATTTGCTTGGCTCTGTCGGAGATGGACCTTATGTTAAAAATGTAGATATTGTCATTGTTATTGAAACGTCTGAAAACATGTCACGTGTTGTTGATGACATAAAAAATTTGGATTTTTCAGTGGATGGTTTTCTTAATTATCTTGGGTTAAGAGATAGAGAAAATATAAAAAAAATTCGATATAAATTAGTGTGGTTTAATGGCACTTTGAAACGAAAAATTAGTTCATCACAGTTTTATACAGTTCCTGGCGAAGAGACAGAGCTGCGTGAATGCTTAAGTAAAATAAGTACAGAAGGAACTGGTAAAGCAGACTGTGTGCCGATCCAAGCACTATTGAAGGCAATGAATTCTAATTTTTGTGATGTTGGAAATAAGATCTACCATATAATTGTAGTGCTTTCTAATTCTGGTGTGTATTGGGAATCAGACGAAGAATATGAAAAATTGAGGGAATTACTGGTAAATCAATGGTGTGCATCAAACAGAGCGCAGAAAATACTTATTCTATTTACACCGAATAAAACTCCTTGGGATGAAATTGGGCTGGAGTTAGATAATACAATAAGAGTGGATACTGATTATACGTTCTATAATGAATTAACCATAAAAACGTTGAAAAAATGGATTGCACGTGTTATCGGCTATGTTGTGGATTGGTAACAATTATGTGTTGGAAATATAATATATACCACTGAAGTTGGAAATGTATTGATTAATGAAAGCTAATTTAGAAAATTTCTTTGAAATTTTTTATAAAAACAGCATATGTAGCCACAAACAGTCGTCAGCTCGATTTTCAGAATATCGTCTACACAAGATATTTTATACTATCAATAACGTTGGGAAAATAGGAAGAGCTATGACTATATATTTATCAAAGTGAAGGAGAATTCTGATATGGACAGTTTGTTTCCAAAAATGCTCGCGGAAATTGAAACCAATGTAGATATTGTATTTGTTATTGATGTAACTAAAAGCATGGAACGAATGATTGATATTATTCAAACAGCAGCAATATCTTTTCTAGATGAATTTTTTGAGAAAATGAACTCTATGAAGAGGCGAGTTGAAAATCTGCGTGTTAAAGTAATCTCTTTTCGTGATTTTTATTATGATGGAAATCATGCGTATAATGAGTCAAAATTTTTTACAATGCCAAATGAGAAAATGGACTTAAAAGAATACTTAAATGAAATTTACGCAGATGGAGGCGGAGATGATCCTGAGTCAGGGCTAGAAGCACTTGCTATGGCAATGAAATCAGATTTTGTTCAGAAGGGCGAAAAGAAACGTCATATTATTATCCTCTTTACGGATGCAGCAGCACATCCTTTTGAGGATTATGACAAGCTTACTGCAGAAGCAGCGAGAAAGGGATACAAGCCAACTATATATCCAGAAAACATGCCAAAAGATATCTATGAATTATATAATGTGTGGGAAGGCAATACAGAAGACTTCAGTAAAGAGGTAACAACACTTGATAAAACGGGTAGACGACTTGTCCTGTTTGCACCAAATGAATATCCATGGGCTGACATGGGAATAGATCTCTCCAGTACAATAAGGTATGATTTGAGTGCAATAAAATCGGTTGATGATATTGCAGAAGTTATGGAGTTTTTGTATCACGCTATTTAAATTCAGAGTTAATATCTTAGAAAAAGAATATATGTCAACTTAAAGTGCAATAAGGATGCTATATTAGAGGCAAAAAAATTACATATCAACTACCCAGAATAAACCCAGGCGATTTTAATGTGGCTTGGATTTATAAAAAATTAAAGGAGGAAGATTATGAAGGTATGGAAGAAATGTGGAGCTCTTTTCCTGACTGTGTTGCTGTGCATTACGATGATGGCAGTACCTGCCCTGGCAGCATCGGATTCTCAGGATGGATTCGAAGTCACTCTGACTACGGACAAAGAGGAGTATAGTAAGGGTGAAGAAATTGCAGCAACGTTGACGGTGACGAACACAAACGACACTGCAGTCAGCAATGTGTCGTTGGAGAATCTGATCCCTGATGGGTATAAGCTGGCGGATGGCTCGGAGGCAGCCAAACAGGTGGAGTCTTTAGGTGCGGGTGAGACGGTAAGTATGACCGTCACCTATGTGGCAGAAGAGTCTGATGCCGGTGAGGACAAGCCAAATACAGGAGATGACAATAAAGAGAATACAGAAAAACCAGATACAGGAGACAATTCGGGTAACACTGGAAATATCGGAGAGAATAAGGGTAATACCACGACAGGTGGCGGCACCGATAAGGAGAAAAAATCCGATGTAGAAAGTGGAAATAAAAACAATACAACGGAAAATAAAGATACGACGGAAAAAGCAGCTGATAAGACAAGTCTTACTCCGACAACGGGGGATAATACCAATATTGCGGTTTGGGTTGTTTTACTGTTGCTTGCAGGCAGTGGTATCGTTGTGCTGATTTTGAAGAAGAAAAAGAATGGTAAAAAATTCTTATCGTTGTTTTTATGTTTAACGATGCTGGGAACGACATCAATGGGATTTTCTACTTCCGCAGAAGCAGCAGAGGTAGAGAATGAATCGATTTCAATTTCGGAAAACATTCTTGTTGACAATAATGAACTGGAAATTAAAGCTATTGTAAAATACGATAGAGATATGAAATCGGAAGAAGAACCCACGGATGCAGGTGAAATTTCTTTCAGAAAGCCTTCTGATGATCACATTGTTTCGGATGAAGCAACTGGCGATTATTTTGTTGACAATGAAATTTTACTTACAGCTCGGGAAGGAACAGCAAGGGAAGAAATTGAAAAAATTGTCAGTGAAATCAATGGGGTTATTGTTGGATGTATTGAAATTACAAACGACTATCAAATTGAAATTTCTGAGGCTAAGACAGTTTCTGAATTGAACGAAATAGTCGAGCAATTAAAGGCAAACAATGCTGTTGATGACATAACGATCCATTACGTAGATGAAATAGAATTTGATGCAATTCCAAATGATTCTAAGTGGGCTTCGGAAGAGTGGAGTTCTGATTATCCGGAGGGAACTAACTGGGGTGTTGAAGCAATCAATGCTATGGAGGCATGGGAACATTATGATGAAATGTCCTATGTGAAAGTTGGTATTATTGATACGATGTTTGATACGAATCAGGAGGATTTAGTGTATACTAAAGTATGGAATAATCCTGAATCTATTTATTCTGAAAAGGATGAAAAAAATCGTACACATGGTACACATGTAGCTGGAATATTAGCAGCGGGTTATAATAATACGATTGGAATTGCAGGAGTTGCACCTAAGGTTACTCTTTACGGATATTCTATATTGGGGGAACAGTCGGATTCAGTGATAACTGATTCAAATAAGAACCTTACAGGATATATGGAATGGAAATATGCACTTGCAAAGTTAATTACATCAAACTGTAAAGTAATAAATGTTAGTATGGGTTTGACAAAGCCTGATGCGGATGTCAGTATGGAGCAGGGGAACATTTTGGGCAGTTTCTTGGATAAAATGCTTCATAAGGGCTATGATTTTGTTATTGTTCAATCAGCCGGAAATTCCATAAAGAATGAAAGTACACAGTTGTACGAGACAACAAATGCAATAAATAGTGGTCTCTTTTGTTGGATAACCATTCCGGAGGTCAAAGACAGAATCATTGTTGTTGGAAATATTGGATCCAATGGGAGTCATAAAAATGGTCTTTTTGGATGGTTTGGTGAACGAGTATTTGATGGATTTTTCTTTGCACGAGGGAGCAACTATGGTGAAAGGATTGATGTTGTAGCACCAGGAACAGATATATATAGTACACTTCCTAAAAATAAATATGGAAATAAAACCGGAACTTCAATGGCTACTCCGCATGTGTCTGGTATTGCAACAATGTGTTTTTCTGTGAATCCGAGTTTATCCGGTACACAGGTAAAGAATATTATTGTTGGAACTGCAACAACTACGGTAACGGATCATAATTCAAAAGATACTTCGACAGATATTGCGCATAAAGAATTATTAACATACCGAATGGTTAATGCCGGCGCAGCAGTAGAGTTAGCTTTGAATACACAAGGCGAAGCGATTTCTCCTGTTAATCCATCGACAGGTATTGTTATGGGCAATGTCAGAGGATATGATGATGACCACCAGGTGGTTGAGCTGAATGATGTGAATGTATCTGCATACAGAATCTCTGATTATGATGGAAATCTTTCTGAATATGCATCAGCAACTAAATCTGATTCTGACGGTAATTATGAGTTGGTTCTGGAAGATGGACAATATTATATTAATATTTATAAAGAGGGATATTTACCATTTGCTATTTGTGATGTAACGGTAACGAATAATCAGATTACATATTTGGATAATGTAATTCTCTGGGGTGATTCTGGTGCGGAAGTAAGCAATTACATTCATGGCACGGTACGCAGTGCACTTACAGGTTCTGCAATTTCAGATGTCACTGTTCGGCTTCGACCAGGCTGGGACAACAAGAATGGAACACTTGCAACTGTGGTTGAGACGGATGCAGATGCTGTGACTGTAACAGACGACAATGGGCAGTATTCCCTTGAAGTGCTGGAAGGATGCTATACAGCAGAATTTAGCAAAGAAGGATACATTACGGGATATGCGAATGTGATTTGTACCAATATGGATAATGCAGATCAGGATGGGGTAATCACACCTGTTCTCTCAGACGATGAATATCGTATTGTTTTGACGTGGTCAAGTACACCGAGCGATCTGGATTCGCATCTTTCCGGCCCACTGTCTACAGGCGAACGATTCCATGTCTACTACAGTGATATGAGTGCTTTCGACAATGGAGAGACAGTTGCAACATTGGATTTGGATGATACTTCAAGTTATGGACCTGAAACAATTACGTTGAAAAAAACGCAGGATGGCATATATAAATATGCGGTACATGATTATTCAAACCGCAGTAATGCTTCCTCAACAGAACTGTCAATGTCTGGAGCGAAAGTAAAACTGTATTGCGGAAATACATTGCTTGCGACATACAATGTTCCAATTAATGTTGCCGGAAATATCTGGAACGTTTTTGAAATTGAGGGTGATACGGTTCAGACAATTAATACGATGGGAAGTAAATCTAATCCGTCAATGATTTTCAGTGATGACGTATCCGGTGTAAGTGAAACAGCTTTGGATATCGATAAGGAACAGTTTGGTGAGAATAAGGCAGTTGTTGATTCTGGAGCGGATAGTGATTTTAAAAAAGAACTTGATATAAGCGAGGAATAAACAGGAATTGTATGAGGTATAGCTCTTTTTTAGGCAGGGATTGATTGGAAATAAGGAGGAGCGCGTATTCATAGGCTGCCATTTTTGAAACAAATGGCAGCCTTGTGATATAGGAGGATATCTATTGAAGTCTCGCAGGATATATATTTTTCTTATACTTTTGACTCTTTTAGCGATTTGTATTGGTATTGATATAGGAAGAAACTATAAAATATACAGTCAGGGGGAAGATATGTTACAGTGTAGGAATAGTGAATTGCTTTCCTATACGAAAGATGTATTTATTAATGGAGAAAAAATAAATAATGAGTTATCTGTAGTTGTTTATAAGGGAGACATATATTTTTCAATAAATATGCTACGTAATTGTATTTCAAACAATTTTATTTCCCAGCAAGGCAGCGGAGTTCTGATTCGAAGAAATAAAATTGAGTCTTGCGCATTATTGCAAAGCGAATACGAAATGTATATTGAATTGGATGCGCTCAGACAATATGTTCATGTAAATAATGATGTTTACAAATTCTGCGGAAACATATATATGGATTGTATGCTTCCGGCAAGTGTAAATTATAATGGAAAAAAGTATTATTTAACGAATGAAAAAATATCATCTTTTTCTGAGAAGAATAATTTAACAAATGAGATATTAAATGACGGACGAATGGCCTGGGTCGACGGATCGGATCTTTATGTAGAGGATGACTGGGAAAATGTTTACCGGTACGAGAAGGAAAAAACTACGATATCGTAGAAGATAAGTTTAAAATATTTTCTAGTTATGAGTAAACGGAGCATATGAAATAAAAATTTTTTGTTGGGAAAATTTGTTTTCTCTAGATATAGATAGTAAGAAGAATAGAAATGAAAAGGAGCAGTGAGAGATGGTGAAAAAGATAAAACATATTTTTATAATGCTGTTATGTACAACTCTGCTTTGGGGATGCGGAAAAAGCGAAAACAATACAGAAACAGTGAGTGAATCAGCACCGAAGGATTTACGGGAACTCAATGAAGAATGCATCACAATAAAAACCGGTGAAACCGAAATGGATACGGAAACGGAGGGAACCGTGCAGTTAAGCGTAGAATTTCCGGATTACAAGAGCTTATATCTGGAAGCGAATGAATCGGAGAATCCGGAAAAATTTGTTCAGGAAGCTTTACAGCAAAAGAAATTTAAAACCTGTAAAGCTGAGATTACGGCCAGGGTTGCTGTTGAGAATGGAGAAACAGTAATTTATAAGGAAGAGGCCATTAACCAGTTACTTGAAAAAGAACTTACAGACGCAATCAACGCACTGGCGGAGGAGTAAAGGGTATGAAGAGAATACTGGTTGCAATGTTGATCATCAGTATGACAGCAGGAATGACGCTGCAGAATGTTAAGGCGTCGGATGAAGAAGTTTATTACAGTGAAAGCCAAATGGAAAGCATTGCTCAAAACTATACAGAAAATGAATCGTTATTTGAAAAATGTTTATGTTCGGATGAGGGAATTGCTTATTGGAAGATGATGCATAAAATGAATGAGGATCATACATTCTCGTGGGCGTTGGATATTTCTTCGAAAATGATTGATGAATACCCGGACGAACAAAGATATGCCGAAATACTTAGTTGTTTAATCAGTATGCAGACAGGAGAAATTGTTGAACAGGTTTCCAACCAGAGTAGATTTGATAATGTTAACGATATACAAGATCTGGCTTTGGATGCGTTGGATATTGCACATGAGATAATCGGAGACACGGGAATTATTGATTCTATCGGCGAGATAATTGGAAAGACAGAAATTGTCGATTCTGTTAATGAGATAGCGGGAGCAGCATTAGATAGCAGAACAGTCATTGCTGATACCAAAGAACTTGCTAAATATTATGAAATCATATTCCAGGATTATGCAGAATCAACAATGTTTCTGGATGCAATTGTTTCATACAGCGAGAATTCAGAATTAAAAGAAGTGGCTGAGGATTTAAAAAAAGCGGGTAATAATTTGCTTGCTAAAAGAGTAGAGTATTTGGCAGACGTAAATGGAGAATGGGGAGAATTTGGAGCTGACGCTTTCTATGATAATTTAGGCGTTGATCTGTTAAAACAATCTGAGCTATACAATACAGATAATACTGTTAAATTTTTTACGGATAAAGCAATTGAAATTACAGAGACATTCTCAGATGTGAAATTGGCTTTTAATGGGATGCTTTGTCTTGGAAATTTAGCAGCTGGAACGAATAATACATATAATCGCTATCAGGAAATGAAAGTTGTTGCAGATATTTCAGATGCATTACTGAAAGCAAGTGAAGCGGTAGAGGTGCCAACTGATACAACAACAGATAAAATCAATGCGTTAAACGAAAAATGCTACTATTATAAGAGCCTGATCGTGAACCATGCACGTGGAGAATATCTTGTGCATCAGTTACTTATGAAGGATGCAGAGGGAGTGTCTTCTTTTCGATGGCTGAAAGAGTATTTTAGCGGGAATGGTATGAAAACAGATGAATGGTATGACAGTCAGATAGAAGTGCTGGTTAAGTGCTATGACGCGATAAATAATATATTCCATGTAGATGAGATACACGATACGATCGAAATCAGTGATTACTTAGAATCGTATGATCAGCTGAAAGAGCTGTTGGCGATGCAGCCGGTGGACTATTGGCAATTCCCGGATTCGGAATCCTATATGGTCGATGACTTCTATGTAGAGTGGAAAAATGGCCTTTTTAGCATGAAGAATGAGGGAGCGTCTTACGTAAAGTTATATGGAACAGCCCTTGGAGACAGCATGACGGAAGCGGATCAGGCTTTAACGGAGAATGGATGGGTAATATATGCTGAATCTGAGTCAGGCCATTCCTATCTTACTCTGATAGAGGAAGAACCTTATTACGTTGAGCTTGATGCTGATGAGGATGGCAATTTAAAGGATTGGTATCTCAATAACTGGCCAGAGGGAGAAGGTATAGCCGAAGCGTTAGAGAATTTAACGGGTGAAAAAACAGCCCAGGAAGATTCCTGGAAAAGTGCATATTTAAATTATATCGAAACCAATACGCAAATAGAAGATCCGGAAAAAGGAACACACAGGGAGATTTATAAACTTCTTGATTTAAACGGAGATGGAGTTCCAGAGTTATATATTAATTTCGGAAGCACAGCAGGTGGAGATGCAATACTCAGCTATTTCAATGGGGAGATTGTAGAGCAGAAAATGTATAATTATGGTTTCCGTTATATTGAAGGAGCAAATCTGTTCCGGGATTTCGGCGGACACATGGATGAATACTATGACAAAATATATACCCTGGAAAATGGAAATTTTGTCCTGCTTTATAGTGGAGAATATGGAGCAGAAGACAATTCAAAAGTAGAATATGGTGACGATGGTATGCCTGTTTATCGGTATTTCTGGGAAAATGAGGAGGTGTCATCAGAAGAATACGAGAGAAAATTGAATGAGGTTTATGACACAGAGAAAGAAATAAAAATATTTCAGGATGCACAATATGACAGTGAAAAGGGAAGATATGTAGGAAATGGACTTTGCGACTATCAGGAAATTATAGAAGCAATAGAAGAAATCTCTGTTTTGAATTAAATAGCAATAAATTAAAAGTTTTTGTCGGGAAAATGATATTAACAGAGAATTATATAATGAAGCAATGATAGCTTTACGGAATGAAAGACACGGAGCGCCTATGGAAGAAGGGATGGTGTGTGCAGCTATGAAAAGATGACGGAAAAATAACAGAAAAATGCAGAGAATCCAATACGATTCAGAAAGGAAAAAATATGTTTCAGAGATTATTTGGAAATACCCCGGAAGAACAGCTGACGTATCTTCAGCCTAGAATTTTACTCACAGCCCTGGTCATTGTTGTTGGACTGCTTGCGATGCTGTTTGGAGGCAGTGGTGACTGGATTATCGTGATTGCAGCCTACGTATGGGGATGGAATTTTTTGAAAAACTGGTTTGGATTCACAACTATCGGAGCTTTTTTCTCCGGTAATATTGCAATCGGAGTGGTTCTGTTTGTGGGATATCTGATCATCGGATATGTTATCGGATTAATTACGTTTCTGCTCGGAGCAGTCAGATATATACAGCTGAGACTTTTGTTTAAAAGATAGAAAACGCAGTCAGAACAAAAAGTCTCTATAATACAGGGAGGTTACGCTGATGAAAGCACAACAGGAATACGAATCCCTCACTGAGCGTATTGAAGCTCAGAAAGAGAAAAAATTGAACCGGTTCATTGCAGCTCTTGCGGCGGTGATACAGGAATCAGATGAGGAACCAGCAAAAGATACTTCCAGCGAAGAGGACGATGAAGACATCGTCCTTATTTCGCTGTTTTCCCTTCGGATAAAAACAGAATGTGAACTGATTCGCGAGGGATCCCGGGATCTGGTTGAACAGGTAAAAGAAGACATCGAAGAACTGGTTTCGCATGTGCAAAGCTTTGAATATGAGAGTACGATCTCTGAAATGGTAAGAAGTGATGCATATGATCTGTTAAAGTCCATCTGCCTGGAAGAAGACCGGGAAATGATACAGCAGAATTACAACTGGAATTTACCGTGGAAAGCAGCTGTCGGCATTCCTCAGGAAATGTTTTTTCTGTTCATGAGTACTGCCGCATATATGCAAAATATCGGAAAAAACGGAGAAGCTGTCAAAGTGCTGGAGGCTCTTTGCACTTACAGTCGAAAACGTGGGAATAAAAATCATAAAGAAGTAATATTCCGGGCTATTTCACAGATGGGTGGAGATAGTCCTGAAGCTATCTGCAGGATTGGCGATGCAGAACAGCAGCTTTTTGCGGGCGACACTTCTTTATATGCCGGCGATTTTTACTGGTTTTATGGAGACAGTCTGCAGAATCTGGGACGTGCAGAAGATGCCATGCATGTGTTTGAGCAGTGCTTTCAGATTCGAAAGAACTGTCTGGGAGAAGAAAACTATTACACAGAGCTGGCAAGGCGGGGACGGGCTATCTGCGAATTTTCTTGCACAAACGGACGCGAAGGAAGAGCGGATTTATTGCATTTTGTAGACCGGATAGAATCGGGAGACTTTGAAGATCAGGAGAATCCGGAACAGCTGCAGATCTTTGAGCTGAAAACCTTATGCATTGCGTTAATGGGAATGTCGGATCACAGCAGTAATCAGAATGCGTATCGGCGGTATCTGGAACTGTATATACAGCTTTGCCGGAAATATAAAGATACAGGGGAAACGTGTGCCAGCATGCGTATGGCCTGGAACTTCCTGGGGGCATTTTATATGAACGTGGGAGAATATATGCAGGCAGAAGAGGCTTTTCAGCAGGCGCTGAAAGCAGAAGCCTCTGACGAAGAGATAAGTATGCTTTCTACCATAGATATACAGAGCAATCTGCTGTTGATTTATTATGTGCAGAATGATCAGGAAAAGGCATATCCGCTGTTGGATGAGATGTATCGTCTGACAGAGGAGGAAGAAGAGCAGCAGACGATCAGGGAAGAGACGCTTGACCGGATGGATACTCTGGCAGTTGCGCTGCGGATGCAGATGATGGATCAGGCAGATTCAGAAGAACTTGCAGATCTCAGTGATCTTCTGGTGGAGACGTGTACGGATCTTTTAAGTGCGGATGCAGGAACGATAACGCGCGAAAAAGCTGTATTTGCAATTATCTGTATGTTCTATTTTATGCAGCAGGAAAGCGGTACGAGAAAAAGAGAGGAGCAGAAGTATTTTTGCCGGACGCTTCAAAGAATTGAGCAGGAGAGTCAGATATTGGATCTTACAGCGATGCAGACTGCGATGATGGAATACGGCAAGGCACTGCTGTTATGGAATCTGGGGCAGGAAGAGGCAGATGCGTCTTTTCAGAGTCTGATCGACAAGATGGAAAATCGTGGAATTCAACCGATCCAGAAAGCGGCGATATACCAGAGTTATGGTACCGTTCTATGCAGAAGTGGAAGAAATACGGAAGGATTTTCATATCTGGAAAAATCGCTGGATGAGATAACGAATGTATGGCATCCATACGTAAAATATCTGAATGATACCAGGTTAATCATGATTCTGGCACCGGTGCAGATGACATTTCATAGCTGTTATGCCAGGGGAAGACAGTTTGCGGACAGTGCAGTATTATATGAATGGATTTTGCGTTTCAAAGCATTGGCATCTCTTGCAGGCCGGGAGAGAAACCGCATGCTTCAAAAAAATACGGTTCAGCCGGAGCTTCTGGAACGGATCCGGAAAGCACAGAATGCAGTTGCAGCATTGGAGTCGGAAAATATGCTTCGGAATGCAGAAAAGGATTATGAGAAACAGCTGGAAGATCTGCGAAACATGGAAAATGAATTTGCTGCCTGCTTTCCGGAAAATATCGATTTTATGAAGATTTCGCTGGAAACAGTACAGAATGCCATTCCGGATGATACGGCAGTTGTAGAGTATTTTCTGACAGTGGACCAGTATGGACAGATGCAGTCTGAGGACAGAAATGAGGTTCCATCGGTATTTGATGTTTACATAACGACGAAAAAATCAGGCTGCTGCAGTCTGCGTAGAATAACCATTTCAGGCGGCATGGAGATCGCGACAGATGCAAGAAACTTTGTTTGGATTATGCAGCGTATTTCCCAGGGAGAGGCGTCCATAGAAGAGACTGAAGAGCTGGAGACATTGCGGTATCGGCTTTATCATGCGGTGATTTCTCCTGTCCTGTCAGAGATTGAGGAATATGAGACGGTATATCTTGCACCGGATGATGAACTGATTAATGTTCCATTTGATTTACTGTATGATGAGAAAAAAATAAGAATTGCAGATCGGCATAATTGTATTAAGATAGAATGTGCAAGAGATTTCCTTTTTGAAACGATGGAAAGTTCTGGAAGTAAGGCAACGTTGATTGTCGGCAGCCCGGAATATGAAGTAAGAGAGCGAAGAACAGAGCTGGAACGGGAAAAGACAGAAGAAACTGGACGTGACAGAAAGATGGATCTGGATACTGTGGAAAAACTTCCATTTTCAAAAGTAGAAGCGTACAGAATCTGTAGCAGAACCGGGGGAAGAATGTATACGGGGGCGGCAGCAACAAAGAATGTCGTTTTGTCTGCACATGGATATAAAAATATTCACATCGCAACCCATGGCTATTTTGATATGGAAAATCAGGATATTTCCCTGTATTCATCCTGGCTTGCGTTTACCGGAATCAAAAACTGGTATCGAACAGGCGTAGAAAATCCAGTTTATGGAAATGGATTGCTGACAGCGGATGAGGTGAGCCGGATGGATCTGACTTCGACAAAGCTGGTTGTATTGTCTTCTTGCCTGTCCGGAATGAATGAAGTGTTTTTAAGTACAGGATTTCATGGTATGGTCAGCGCATTTTCCGCAGCAGGAGTAAAGTATGTGATATCCAGTCTGTGGAGTGTAAATGATCTGGCTACTGCTGTTTTCATGGATGCATTTTATTCTTATTATGCAAATGGGGCAGAGGAACCACCGACTGCTTTGCGAAAAGCGCAGGATTATCTGCGGGATGCAACCATTGAGGAGCTGCGGATGCAGGGATGGTTCCGAAGTGATACGTATCAGCTTCTGGATGAGGAAAGTCAGGAATTTATGGAATCACTGGAAGAAAAAAACGGCAGATGGAAACCTTTTCGAAAAGAAGCATTTTGGGGAGGATTTGTCTGCTGTCAATGTCATTAAACTAGGAAAAAGAAAGGGAGACAGACTATGGAACAAGAGAAAAATAAGGTACCATCACAAGAGAATGAAAATCCTGGACTTGAAAAGTTTCAAAGAGCACAGGAACTCTATGAACGGTATTTCATTTCCAATGAGGAAGCCGATTTTGAAGAAATGATTACAGTACTGGATTCTATTTACAAAAACAGAGTAAAAAGTGAGTTGAGGGAGAAAGGCTGTTGTGATAAAGAAAATTATGAGGATGCGATGCAGGAAGCAAGACAGGGGATTTGGACCCGGATAAAGAAACAAAGAGAAACTGGGGAACTTCATAAGGAGTTCAGCCAATATTGTGGCGGGATTTATACTTATAAAGCAGTGGATATTGCAAAGAAAAAAAACTCATATGAACAAAAGATGAGAGAGGTAAAGAAAAAAGGTAAAAAAGGAAAAGAAGATCAAAAAAGTTATATGGAAGTGGTTTATCTTGATGCGAATTTACCGGACAGTGATGGAACATATGGTGAGCTGGCAGCAGATCCAAACAAGAAAAACAGAGCAGAATCAGAAGTTTTTGCAGAGGAATCAAGAAATATTTTTGGGATATATTTGCAGAAGTATTGTCAGGCAATGACGAATGCAAAAGCCGAGCCGCCGAGAGCTCTGGCTTTATACTATGCACGTATTTTGCCGCATGTTCTTTATATCATGTATGGGATCGAGACGATTCCAGATTCCAAGGGAGCCTCTGCCGCATGGGCGTTTGAACATATGCAGGAAAAGACGATGGAGATCCTTGGCGAACAGTCGGAAGAAGAAATGCAGGAATGGCTGTATGATTCGCTGCGATGGTCGGAGAATTTCTGGAATCAAATGGATCTGGAGATATACGTTAATTCGGAAAGAAAGCTTTTAAAAGATGTTGTATACACCGAGGTGTACGACCAAAGAAGAATAGACGACTGGTCGGAATCCATGCATAAAACGGTGACAGAATTGGCGCATCGGGAAATCAAGAAAGATAAACGTTTAGCGAATTGGGCAGTGGATCATATTGTTGAAAGCGATAAAACGTACAATCTGTTTAAAGGAGGAAGGAAAAAATGATGCATTTAACAGAGGATCAGATCTATCACCTGGTAGAAGCAATCGGTAATCACGAGACTCTGACTGCGGAAGAAGAACAGCAGATGGAACATATCAGATCATGTAAAGAATGTATGGAGAGTTATTGCATTATGGCGGTGTTGGCAGAAGCCACCCGTGTAGACTGTGATTTGGTTTTGAATCCTGTATACAGCGAAGAAGAAACTGCTGAGTCGGCAAGAAAACTTCTTGCGGCAATCAGGGTAACCTGCGAACGAATCCAAGATCAGATTTCTCTGATCGGTGAGCAGATCCAGAATCAGGCGGACGCTTTTCTGTTTGAACCTGTTCTGGCGACTGCAGTCAGAGGGGCAGCAAAAAGCAGAAATACAGTTTTGCGCATGGAAGATCTGGATGATGAAAACACGTATGTTGTATATGATGCAGAAAACCATAAGCTGATGCTTCAGCTTGAAGCAGAGGGAAAAAATGCAGCAGATTTTAAGGTATATCTGAAATTTGCCGACAAAACGACGATGGAACTTTCACTGCAGGAAAGTGGATCCTGCCTGAAAGGAACGTTGACTGATATTCCGTCTGAGAGTTTTGAGATTTATATTGAAAAAGCAGACTGAAGAAGCAGTGAAAAAATGGCTCCGGGGTGAATCCCGGGGTTATTTTTTTCGGGAAAAATGAAAAAGCAGAGATTCCTTTCATAGATAAGAAAAGAAGATGGAGGGAAACGCATTGGTACATCGCAGGTTATTAAAGGGATTTCAGATCATGAACGAAATAGAACCGGGAACTTGCCCGAACTTTTATTTATGGGGCGAATCGGTCAGTAAGCTGGAAGCAGATGCGAAGGAATTGACTGCCATGATGGAAATGGATAAAGTAATTCCGTTCCAGGGGGCGGTAAAGAGTTTTTCGATTTTTATGCCCTATTATGAAAATGCAGGCAAGGCCGAACAGTTCATGTATCATCTGCGGGAAAGTTACAGTATTGCACGGGACTGCTATGACCGGTATCAGGGGATTCTGATTGTAGAGTGTTCGGAGGAATGGAGCAAATTTGGGTACAATCCCTGTCTGGAACAGTTTCTGCATTTTATCAGAGAACATCGGGAGGTCTGCTTTTTAATGCTTATGCCGACGGAGAAGAACGCAAAGTATCAGGAGGTTTTATTTGGCGAATTCAGCAAGAATCAACTCTGGATCCGACAAAAATGCGAGACGATGAAGATTCAGGAATGTATGACATTGTTCTGTGAAGATGCGGAACGGAGTGGGTATTCGGTAACGGAGGAAGCAAAGCAGAAGCTGTCCGGGTTACTGGAAACACGAAATGAAATGCAGCTGGATAATGAAACTCTGGTTCTGCAGTTGATCAGACAAATTCAGCTGGATAAGCTGATGCAGCCAGAGACAGAAAAACAGATCGGTGAGGAGGATATCAGAACAGTATCCGGATTACCGGAAAAAGAGATGCCGAGAAAAGAGATTGGATTTCGTGCAGAAATCGGATGAGGAGGAGCAGGTATATGTTGAAAGATGGCCTTGTTTATACAGAATCAAGAATGGGATATGAGCAAGAATTCCTGGAAGATTTAACAGCGTTTGATTTAAAATCCGCCAATGGTACATTTCGGGGAGGCCCTGTTTTATTCCGAAAAAATGATCGCTGTTATACGGATCCCAGTGACAGCCATGACCTCATCGTTGGTGATACAGGATCTCAGAAGACTCTGAAATTTGTACTTCCATTAATCTATTCCTGTGCGATGGCGGGCGAATCTATGGTGATTGTGGATCCAAAGGGGGAACTGGTACGCAAGTCAGGAAGATTTCTGGAACGGAAGGGATATCAAAAAGTAGTCCTGGACTGGAGAAAACCGCAGGAGTCTCCAGATCGATGGAATCCGTTTGAGCGTGTTCAGGAGGCGTATAAGCGTGGAAAAAGAGCGGAGGCCGAAAACCATCTGAATGATATTTTACAGAGTCTATTTTTTGAACGAACAGAAAAGGGAAAAGATCCTTACTGGAATGATACGGCAGGACAGCTTGCACGAGGAATCAGCAAACTGATTCTTATGATGGAAGAAAGGCTTTCGATAAAATCGATTCTGGACTGGCGGCATGCAAAGATGCAGAGTGGTATGCTTCAGAATTGCTTTCTGGCACTGTCGACGGACTCTGATATTTACCAGGATCTGGCCGGTTTTATGAATTTAACAGCAGAAAATACAAAAACCTGTATTGCCTCGACATTTGATCAGTTGACGGGATTATTCAAAGCATCGAAAGCGCTGACGGAGATGATGTCAGGTACTACTTTTTCCATGGAGAAAATTGGAAAGGAGAGGACAGCCATTTTTCTGGTGGTGCCGGATGAAAAGACAACGTATCATTTTCTGGCAGAGCTGTTTATTTCGCAGTGTTATGAAAGTCTGCTGGATCAGGCGGATGCATGCAAAGGAGAGCTTCCGGTACGTGTCAATTTTATTCTGGAAGAATTCTGCAATATGCCAAAGCTGGATGACATTGTGCCGATGCTGACAGCAGCCAGAAGCCGTAATATTCGTTTTCATCTGGTCATTCAGTCCTACAGTCAGATGAAAGATAAATACAATGAAAACGTAAGCAGAACCATTATGGACAACTGCGGAAATCTTATTTATCTTCATACACGGGAAATCAGTTTTCTGGAATATATCAGCAAACTCGCGGGACAGAATGAATTCGACCGCCCGCTGCTTTCAGTTTCGAGATTGCAGCATCTGAAGAAAAATGAAACCGTTATTTTTCATGATCGCTGTTATCCGGTTGTAGTGCGGGATCTGCCGCTCATTTTTGAGTATCCGATGAAATCCAGTGTGGAGTTAAACAAAAAGGAGAAAGAGAGCGGACACGGAAATAAAAATACAGATTTTTGATGGGAAAAAGAAAAATTTAGAGACTTATACTTAGAGCCATTTTAGGAAGGCTCCAGAGAAAGAAATAAAAATACTTTTGAAAGAGAGGCACATGAACATGGAAGAAAACGTATATGTTACAGATTATCCCAAAAAGCTGAGAGAAGAGGCTCAAAAGCGGAATATCGAATTTGAAGAATCGATTTATGAATTTATTGATATGTTTCTGCATTATCACATTGATTCATATGATGGGAGTCTGTACAGAGTAGAAATCGAAGTGGAAAATGTTACGAACAACATCAGACTGATTCTGTATACGGAAGAAAAACATAAAATCGAAATGCTGATACCTGGCGGCAGAGTGACCGATATAGAGTTTTCATCACGTATAGCCAGAATTCCAAAAGGAACAGCGGATGAGGTAGCGAGAAGAATTCAGAAAGGCAGCTTTATCCATAATGAACTTCTGGATGTTGAGACTACATTGCAGAAAGCAAAGGGGCCTTGGAGTGATCTGGTGATGAAATCATGGTTTATGCGGGCTGACCAAGAAGGAGTTGAAGCCTGCAGCACTTACTTGGTCTACTTTAATGAGGAGATATACCAGACACTTCGTAAAATGAAGGAGATAGAAAAAGGTACAGGCTTTTTGGTGCAGCTTATCAAGATCGGCGGGAATAGGGTCAAAGTTATTAAACTTGCCCGGGACTTTACAGGACTCGATGTGACAGATGCAAAGGATCTTGTACTTCAGGCTCCAAATGCTGTTTTACGGGCAGAAACAGCAGAAAAGGCTGTTACTCTGTGTGAAGCATTGAGAGAGTGTGGAGCATCTGTTAAATGCTTATAAAATGCAAAATCAAGGCTTGTCAATCAGAAAAAACAGTGTTAGAATAAAGTTATCACAAAGGCAATTCGGAATAGAAGTGAGAAAATACGAAATGTTGAGTGGTATCTATATAAGATGGTTTTATTGAAAGTAAGGCGTATTGATCTGTGAATAGTTTTTCAGAGGATCAGTGCGCCCTGAGATAGGAAAAGGACACTGTGTTTGTTGAAAGACGATACAGTGTCCTTTTTGCATGAAATTCGAAAAATTATTTTCAGCAATTAAAATTTATCTTTATGGAGGTACCATTCTATGAAAAAAATGAACTTTGCATCTGTATCCTGCGAAATTGCTGTGGCTGATAATTTTTATTTCAGCACAGAAAGCATCTGTGAGTACGGAAGAGATACCGTGCGCTATGCCGTAGAGCGTTTCTTCGCAAAAAACATCGGACTCCAGAGAAAATGCACCTGGGAGAGCTGGAAAATCCGGGTGGGAAAAGGAAGTGAGAAAAACAGACAGCGTTTCACTTACGTTTTTCCTGCACCTGTCATGGAACTGCCGGGCGAATGGGTGCGGGTAGCAGGAATGATTGACAGTCGTGGAGTCTGCATCAAGCGCGTTCAGATTCTGCGCGAGCATCCTTGCTTTGCATCAGAAGCAATCTGAACAACGCTGCCAATGACCTCACGCGGAATGCATTTCCGCGTGAGGAAAGAAACGGAATTCCATAGGTATTATTTGGGTGATTTTGATACAAAAGGATATGGTTATGTGGTATCATATAATCATATTTACTGTACGTTTATTTTACGAAGGGAGAAGAAAAATTGTCTAAAACGGAAATTGTAACAGAACTTCAAACGATATTGAACGATCTGAAAGGTATCACGGCCGATCTGGAACAAAATATTTCGGGCTTAAAAGATTTTCTGGAAGACAGAAAATTTATTCCCAAAGAACTTGGTGCGTCCATAAGAGAACAGCTGGAAGCGATCGATGCGAAACAGACCGAAATTGTATCAAAGTATGAAATGCTGGATGTGCAGAAACCGGAAATGCAGCATACAGCAATTGAGGAAAACTTATCTGAAATTCAGAAAGTAATAGAAGAAAATGAGAAGTACAGGAAAGCGATCGCATTTTTTCTGGAACTTCATGCCGATGATGAAAAAACAGCGGAGACACTTCAGAATCGAAAGGACAGGATTGCAGCAGATCAGATTCAGCTGATGGAGGGGGATATTTTAAAGGAGTATGCAGAACCATATGCATGGCTGCAGCAGGCGTTCTGGGAGAAGGACGCAAGAAGAAAATTCTCGCTGATCTATAAATTAGTTCCCCATTTTGAAGAAGAGATTGTAACGGGAATTCATTTTAATACATTAAAACTGGATGAGAACAAAGCAGAACCGGAAGAAAGTGTTCCGGAAACATTTTGTGCGGAAACAGACAGCGCGGACAGAGAAAAAGAAGAGACAGCTGAAAACACAGCAGAAATTCTGGAAGAACCGGAGGAGTGTCCGGAAGCATGGAAAGGTCTTCTGATTCCGGAAAATCCTTCTTTGCTGCATGTTCGGATGAGCGCAAAAGCAGGCACAAAATTTGGGGCGAAGGAGTTCCGAAAGGACATGTGTAAACAGCCACTGACGGAAAAAATGTGCTGTCTGCTGGAATGTATAGAAGAGTATGGATATTCCGTAAAAAGTCTTGCAGAGAAAAATGACAACGGTTATGAAATATATAAGACCGCAACAGAAAAATTATATCAGTTCGGGTATTTAAAAAGATATATACTTGATGGAATGGGGGAGTTTTTTACCTTATCTCCACGTGGAGAACGTATTTTATATACGAAAGAAGCAGTTGGTTTTATCAATCAGATGCTAAAAGAGAAAATTTCAAACCAGGATGAGGGAGAGCATATCGAGGATTCAACAAATTCTGCGATGACAAGATTGATGGCATACGACAGTGCATGCAAACAGAGAATTCTGTTTCCAGACTATGAATTTGATACATGTAACTCCGTATTTGGGACGGACTATTTTATGATTGGATATTCCATGAACGGAAAGAAAAACTTTCAGTGGTTTGCAGGTGTTGTAACGGAGGATCCGGCGGAATTACAGCAATTTAAGGATGTGGTGGCAGAAAAAGCAGGGGCAGAGGAAAGCCTTGTTGTATACGGAGTTTCACTGGAACATGCGAAAAAAGTGGCCAGCTGGATGCAGAAAGAATTAGGGAAGGAAGCAGCCTTGATTTACTATACGTCCAAGCTGGAAAACAATGTTTATGCCTTGGAAAATGATTTACCGGCTGAACCGAAAACAGGCGAGCCTGTGGAGGATGAGATAACAGATGAATCCGTAGAACTGCCAGAAGAAGAGCCAGAGCAGGGGACAGCAGAGGCAGAAGCGAGTTCGAAAACAGACAGTGAAAAAGAAGATGAGACGGATAAAAAAACAGAAGAAGCAATCACTTTAGAGCTGGAACAGCCTGAGGCAGTCGAGGAGCAGCCAGAGCAGGAGACAGAAGATTCATACGAAACAGAAGAAAAAAGCACTGTTTCTGAGCAGACACTCACGGATGAGAAACGAATGGAATATATCGCAGCATATCAGGAAATGATTGCTTGTGATAAGATCTATGCAGCATCCGCCTATTTAAAAGCTTTAGCCGGAAAATATGATGCATTCGAACAGCATTATCGCCAGCTGGCGTATGCCATGAATGATCCGATGGAGCATTGTACCTACAATTCTGATACGATCTTTCAGATATTCTATGGAGAATCCGAACCAGTATCGGATTATTATGTGGTTGCGGCAGCACTGCGAAATTATTTCCTGGATCAGTACAGCTATGATTATTCCGCGCAGCAGTTATATGACATGTTTAAGAAAAGCACTCTTCTGACGGAGAATCAGAGTCTTGAAGAGATTGTTTATGAGTTGATGGAATTTAAAAACCGACAGAAGAGGGGCGTTGACCGTTACGCGGATTATCGGGAAAAAGAAAGAGGCGAATGGGAAAAACAACTTGCGAAAATCTGCCATGAAGCAAAGGAATATTACGAAAGCTATAAAAATGGAAACTTCAAAGAAAGTACATCCCATAAACGTTTTCTGGAAACGACCAAGCTGCTTTTTGGAGCGGACAGTGATTTATGCCAATATTTGAAGGCAGTGAGCGAGGACGACAGAGAAATGCTGGAGATCCTGGAAGAATTTCTGGCGGATACGTATGTAAAAGATCAGGCAGTTATCTGCGTGGAAAACATTGATCAGGCTAAAACGAACAGTGTGATGGATGAGTTCTGGAACCGTGCGGCAGACAATATGTTTTTCGCCAAGAAAACGTCAGATCTCATGGGAAGCCTGAGAATGAACCTTTTCAAAAGAGTCCATAAAATTGTATCAATTCTCTGCAATTATGTATCTCTGATGCAGGCCTCCTTTAACAGCAGCGATGATGCAGCACTGGTTGAGTATAAGAAGATCAGAACCCCATTGTTGCATCATATGGATGAAATGATTGTGGCCCTTTCTGAAAAAGACAGTGGGGATTGGAAAGAGCGTGCGGGAAAAGCAGTATTACAGCAGACATTGAAAGAACTGAAAAGTCGGCTGTCGGGAGAGTACAAAGAGGGCAGCTATCAGTTTTATTATATTGATTTCCTGAAAAATGATAAAGTATTGCTGGATGAAGACGCGCTGCCGATTCTGGATGAAGTCTTCGAACTTCCGGACTTTTCTGTGCTGTCGAGAATTCAGCTGCATTGTACAGAAAAAGAGCAGGAATTTGCGGAACGAATGCAGGAGATTTTTGAAGGAGAAGATGATTATGGCAGTGCGGAATTAATTCTCCAGTACTGGAAATGGCTCGACTATCCATTATCACCGGAGGATGCCGAAAAATATGATATTGACAAAGCAATCGTGTATCCGCTGAGGGATCTTGAAAATAAACGAAAAGAATTTATTGAGGACATCGAACTGGCTCAGAGCTATGGTCAGATTGACAACACGGCCGAGAATGGGAAAGAGCTGATTCTTCAGATTGCGGAATCGTGGTATTCCCGGGCGGTTGAGACACGAAACTATGGATTTTTCGGAAAAATTCTGAAGGAGTTCCGGGAAAAAATAAAAAAGGATGCACAGGTCCGGGCTGTTGATTTAAAAAGAAATCTGGATGCCTATTTGAAACAAAATCCAGACTGGGAAAAAGAAGAACTGATTCGTGAGGCGGTTGCACAAATCAAGAATCGAATTGAACAGCAGAATTATGCGGCAGCGGAAGATCTGCTGAACCGGGTGCTGACGCAGGATCTTGATCCGGAGTTTCAGTTTAAAGAGGAAGACTATCTGGAAGAATTTCTGGATGAATATGATGTCAATTATAGAAAAACTGCAAATTCCGGAACAACGTTGAAAGCATTAATGAATACCTCAAAGATTAATAAGGATATTAAAGGGGGAAATAAACTATTAGAAAACTGGCCGAAAGGGGCTGGGACAAATGAAACAACACTGAAGGTTCTGCTGAGTACATTTGGATTTCAGCTGGAAAGTGTACAACGTGAGGCACCAGTCCTTGGAAAAATTGAAAATTATACCGTCAAACTGAAACGTCCGGAAAATGGAAGAAAAAGTAACTACAAACATCCCATTGCAGCTTTTGGGTCTGAAGCTGAGGAAAAAGGCTTCCGGGTGATCTGCCTTTTTGGAAAAACGGATGCTTCCCGTCTGATCGATACTTTTAAAGAAGTCGGGAATGCAAAACATACCCTTGTTTTGCTGGATTATGCATTGCCGCTTGCTGAGAGAAGAATTCTGGCGAGAAAGACAAAAACGGATCTGAGCGGAAAAATTTTTGCCGTCGTAGACAGGGTGGTACTGGTGTATCTGGCAAAACATTATACGGAAACGGCAATGAACAGAATGCTGATGGCCGTGATCATGCCATTTGCATCGTATCAGCCATATATCGATAAATCCGTGGATATTATGCCGCAGGAGATTTTTATCGGGCGCAAATATGAACTTGAAAAAATCGAATCGCCTACAGGTATAAATATTGTATATGGCGGTCGTCAGCTTGGAAAATCTGCGCTGCTTCGCATGGCGAAAAAAGACATTGACCATAACGAAAATGGAGACCGCGCAGTTCTGGTAGATATTAAGGATCTGGATTATAAAGCATCCGCCAGAAAAATTTCAGCAGCATTGTTTGATGAGGGGATTTTAAAAGAGGAACATATTACAGAAGACTGGAGTGAACTGGCGCGTGATTTGAAGAAGCGGCTGAAGGATACAGACGATTCCATTCCTTATTTTCTGCTGTTGCTGGATGAGGCGGATACGTTTATCGACAGTTGTGAAAGTATCAAATACTGGCCGTTTGACATGCTGAAAGATATTCAAAGTGTAGGAATGGGAAGGTTCAAATTTGTAGTAGCGGGTCTGCGCAATATTGTGAGATTCAAGCGGGAAGCGGCATTGGGAAATAACAGTGTACTGACCCATCTGGAATCACTGACAGTAAAACCATTCAAAGCAATGGAAGCAAGAGAATTGCTGGAGGTACCGTTATCCTATCTTGGATTCAGATTTCCGGAAGATAATGAGACGGAAGTATTAATTTCTACGATTCTCGGCACGACAAATTATTTTCCGGGTCTGCTGCAGCTGTACTGCACCAAGCTGATTGAGGCAATGCAGCGGGATTATGCGGGATATTCAGAAAGTGAGACACCGCCTTATCTTGTAAAGAAAGAGCATATTAAAAAGGTGCTGGCAGAGCAGACTTTACAGGAGGAGATCCGAAAGAAATTTTTCATCACATTGGTAGTCGGTGATGATGATTACTATTATATCATTGCATTAATGGTTGCTTATCTTTACCATGAAAATAAGTCAGAGAATGGATGCAGTGCGGATGAACTGCTGGAACTGGCAGAAGGATATTCCATTAAAAAGATTCTGACATTAGGCAAAGAGCAGCTGGCTGCGTTGATGGAAGAAATGCGAGAGTTATATGTCCTGCAGAATACCAGTGAGGGACGTTACCGTTTTACGAGATACAGCTTCTGCCAGATGATGGGAACTATTCCGCAGATTAACGATGAACTTGAGAAATACATGGAGGATTAACGATGGATCAGATCTGGTGGAATCATATTATCAAAGCACATGCGTTTCTGGAAAATGTTGTAAAAGAAGCTGCCGGAGGGCACAGCTTACTGCTGGCCCTTCCGGATTCGGTACCATGGAAAAGTACATTTCTGGATCTGATCCGGGAGCAGCTTCTGATGGAAAACCCGAAAAATAAACTGGAAGTCATAGAATGCCCGGAAGAGGAGCCGGGGGAGTTCATTCTGCAGAAATACTGTAAAAGAGAAACGCGGGCAAAGTATCGCTATGGAGTGAGTTATGCACAGTTTCTTGGAAAATGTCAGGAGACGGTTTTAAATGACAGATATGTCTGGGTGTCGGATATTCCAGACGAGAAGGTAACGAAATGGCTTGATTTTGTATCGGAATATCAAAAAAATGTACAGGACAAAACACCGGGAATTTTTATTCTGGAAGTACATAATGATGCCATGAACCGAAAAAGCAAAAAGGGAATCCGGAGTCTTGGCTTTGAGCAGAATATCGGAGCATATGATAAATATGCTTTCTGCGCACTGGCATCATCTGAGACAAACTGCAAAGAGTTTCTGCGTCCGTATCTGGCAGAGGCCGTTGCTTCTGTCTGCGGGGATGATGTGGAACTATGTGCGGTATGTGTGGCGAAGGGAATGGAGTTCCTGAATGCACCTTATGAGACCATTCAGAAAGTGACGGAAGAGCTTGTCAGGAGTGATGGAGAGAGGTACTGCTTCAGCAAAAGCCAGGAGGAAGTGGATACGCTGCTCTGGGAGGCGCAGTTGAAATATGTTTTTCCACTCGTGGAAAATTATCGAAGGTATTTTGTGAAAAAATATTATGATTTTATCAAAGCGGCACTTCCGATCAACAACGGATATGGAGATCAGGTTATGGTTCCTGAGGAAGCTGAGCTTGGAAATCTGATGTATCTGGTGGAACGGGGAGGGATTCCGGTTTCAGCAGAGGAGAGTATGGAACTTAAACGATACAGAAAAGCCCGGAATGAGTTGGCACATATGAATCTTTTAAGCAACGAAGAATTATGTGTGATATTGAAAGCAGGAAAACATAAAACAGCATCTGATTAGAAGGCTTAGCGGGAAGTAAGTGAAAAGAAAATGTGCATTGGATGGCAGAAAAATCTGTTTTTCCAATGCACATTTTTAATACGAGTATAAAAATATTTATTTCAGAACTTCAATTCCCTGCACCGATCCAGGCATTCAAAGATTTCCTGCCGTCTCGGCCGTGCCAGATCGCCCGGTCTTCCCGGAGCGAGGAGCGAAGACAGTCCTTTTTCCTCCATCTGTTTTTCCAGCAGATCCACAACCTGCACCAGTGTTTTCTTACCATCCATCCTGCGTTCCGCCGCATCCAGCAGAAGTGCCGCCAGGCCATTCAGCTGTTCGCTGTCGGTCAGCTGTTCCACAGCACGCAGATCGGTTAGTGATTTATTAATGAGAATAGATTCGCGTCCCATGACTTTGACTTTCGTGCGGTCGCTGCCAGTCAGCGCTTTCGACGGCTGCGGGCGGCGCTGGAAGGATGGAACGGCGAAAGGACGCACCGATGCGGAAAAAGGCGGGAACTCCGCTGCTGTGGTTTTGGCACGCTCCGTAATATCGTAAGGAACGTATTCCTTCATCTGAATCACCGTATCCGACACATGGAAGTAAGATCCAGAGCTTCCGGCGACGAGGATAGACGAGATCCCAAGCTTCTCATACAGATCCCGCACACGGCTGATAAACGGCGTGATCGGCTCTTCACTGTCCGCAACGACGCGCTGCATCAGCTCATCCCGCACCATAAAGTTTGTGGCGGAGGTATCCTCGTCGATCAGAAACAGGCTTGTACCGGCCTCAATGCCTTCAATGACATTGGCAGCCTGCGAGGTGCTGCCGCTGGCGTCTGCGGTCGAGAAGGAAGTGGTGTCGCTCTTTCCAGGCAGATCATGGATGAAGAGGGAGATATCGACATTGCTGATGCTGCGGGAGTCCTCTGAGCGGAGTTTTACGGCACTCGCATCGGTGATGACATATTCGCGTCCATCCCCGGCGATATGGTTGTACACGCCGCGCTCCAGCGCCTGCAGCAGGGTGGACTTTCCGTGGAAACCTCCGCCGACAATCAGGGTAACACCCAGCGGAATGCCCATGCCGGAAATAGATCCGCGGTTCGGGAGATCGAGGGTGACGCGTAAGGATTCCGGCGAGACAAACGGAACGGCGTGTTTCATCGGCAGGTCAGAGACACCGGTCTCACGTGGGAGAATGGAGCCGTCGGCGATGAAGGCGGTGAGTCCTTTTTCTTTTAATGCGGCGCGGATCGCCTGCTGATCTTCACAGAGACGGGCGACACCGGCGCATGCTTTCGGATCCAGACTGCGGTACAGAAGCGATTTTTCCACGCAGCCCGGCAGGAAGTCGAAGAGAATGCGGATCAGTTCCTGCGAGGCGATGGTGCGGCCATTGGCGGGAAAGCCGATTTCCATGTTGACGACAAGACTGCCGTCGGACGGATTTAAAACGCAGGCAGTGCGCTCGAGAATTTCCTGGCCGCAGCGGCTGACGCCAAGCAGACCGCTTTTGCCGGAGCCCTTCGCGCGGAACGAGTACGGTGCGATCGCGCGCGCAAACTGGCGCAGCAGGTAATCCTGAAGGGCGACGCGCTTCTTATATGTGCCGTAGAGCGATGTTGGAAATGCGGCGGTTTTTCCATTGATATGGACGCTGACCCGCGACGGAGCAGCGAACGGATCGCCCTGGACATGGTCGATGGAGAGGGTGTAGCGCGGAAACTGGTAAGCACCGCGGGTGGATTTATAGGCGGGATAGCTTTTGTGATTGATACTGAATAAAAGCTGTTTCAGGTCATTTGCAGATAGCATGAAAAAAACTCCTTTCAAAATAAAAAAGGTGAGGCTGCCGTACAGAGCGTGTCTGAAAATGGCTTTTCGCAAGCTGCGAGTTCCAGGTGGTGGGAGATTTTGTCCGAATGAGGGCGGCTTAAACCCGCTACGGCAACCGAATGAGGGCAAAATCTCCCATAAAGTGGGGCTTGCAGCTTGCGGAAATGATTTTTCAGACACGCGCTGGACGACAGCCTCATCCAAAAAGCTTTAACGTCTGGAAACACTCTGGCGCGTCACCAGCTTGGTTGCCATGCACATTTTCAGACATTCGCGTTTCGGATCGGCCACGCGGTCAAGCAGACGCTGGACGGCAGTGGCGCCAAGCTCGCGTTTTCTGACCTTCATAGTGGAAAGCGGCGGAACCATCATATCGCACATCGGAACGTCATCAAAGCCGATGATAGAGACATCCTCCGGGATGCGGTAGCCGTTTTCACGCAGTGCACGCATGGCGGCCGCCGCGATGATGTCATTGTCGGCAAAGTAGGCGTCCGCGATCGGCGCTTTCGACTCGAGAAGGCGCAGCATGTCGCGGTAGCCTTCGTCCGAGGTCGGGGAAACCGGGTGGACATATGGATGTGAGGTGCTGATACCGTTTGCACGGAGCGCTTTGTAGTAGCCGTCGGCGCGTTCGGAGAAGTTGCTGATGTCGAGGCTCGAGTGAAAGTAGCCCACGTTTTTGTGTCCGCACTGAATCAGATAATTCGTGGCGTTGAACGCCCCCTGGATGTTGTTGATCAGAACGCAGTCGTAATCGAGCTCATCGTAATAGCAGTCCACGACAACGATCGGAACAGAAAAATCGCGGAACTTGCGGAAATCGGACGGAGCCATTTCGGTTGCAAGAAGAAGAATGCCCTCACAGTCCACAGCGCGGAGTGCATCGAGCTGGCTGTCAATATCCATGGTCTCATAAAAATAGGAGATATGAAGCGCACAGCCCTGGCGGGTGCATTCGGTGGAGATTCCTTCGGTCAGCTGGGAGAAGAACGGCGTGTCGGCAGCGACCTTTCCGTGCTTCTTATAATTGACCAGCTGAATAATGCGGGAGGAAGCGCCGGAGGCTTCATTTTTTTTCGGCGCATAGCCATACTCGGCTGCAGTTTTTAAAACCAGCTCTCTTGTGGCATCACTGATGCCGGGTTTGTTATTGAAAACCATAGAAACCGTGGCAGGCGATACGTTGATCAGCTTTGCCAGTTCTTTCGCAGAAATATTCATAAGAGTTCAGCTCCTGTTCGATAAAATCAGCCCGCACGGTGCTTCCGTGTGTTTTGTGCATGCGGGATGTTGAAATTTATTTCAGTATTTATCTGAAAAATATTAAACTTATGCATTGATTTTAATATGAATTAAAAAAGAAGTCAACTTCTGAGCTGTAAAAAGTTGAAATACGAAGAAATGCATAAAAGCAGCCATTCTTTTTTGTGTAAATTACTAAAAAAGATTTAATAAAACTGAATTGATGTTGACAAATTCAAAAGAATTTAGCAATATAAGAGCCATAAAGAACAGAGAAATTCAAAATATAATTTAGCAAAATTTAAAGAAAATTAAATGGAGGAAATGAATATGAAATCAGTTAAGATCGGATTTGCACCTACGAGAAGAAGTATTTTCAGCGCTCCGGATGCGGTAAAATATGCCAACCTGACGAGAGAGCGTTTAAAAGAGCTCGGCGTTGAATTTGTTGATATCACAGACATCAATGAGGAGGGGCTGTTTTACGATGAGGCGGACCGTGAGAAAATCCAGGAGAAATTCCGCCGTGAGAACGTAAAGGGAATTTTCTTCCCGCACGGAAACTTCGGAACGGAATATGTCTGTGCAAGACTGGCAAAAGAAATGGGTCTTCCGGTACTCCTATGGGGACCGCGCGATGAGAGACCGGATGAGAACGGTGTGCGTCTCCGCGACAGCCAGTGCGGCCTGTTTGCAACCGGAAAAGTGCTGCGCCGTTTTGGTGTTCCGTTCACCTATATGACGAACTGCCGTCTGACCGATCCGGAATTTGAGCGCGGCATTCAGGAGTTCCTTGCTGTATGTAATGTGGTAGATACCTTCCGCCACACCAGAATCCTTCAGATCGGACCGCGTCCGTTCGACTTCTGGTCTACCATGTGCAACGAGGGCGAGCTGCTGGAAAAATTCAACATTCAGCTTTCCCCGATCCCGCTTCCGGAACTGACTGCGGAGATGAAAAAAATAAAAGCAGAGGGCAGCGAGGTGGAAAAAGTCGTTGCTTACTGCAACACCAATATGTGTGTAAAGATCAAACCGGAAGAGTTGGAAAATGTAGCAGCTCTGAAGGTTGCAATGAAGAACCTGGCTGCAAAATATTCCTGCAATGCCATTGCGATCCAGTGCTGGAACGCACTGCAGGGTGAGATTGGCATCATGCCGTGTGCGGCAAACTCTCTGCTGAACGAAGAGGGAATTCCGGTTGTCTGTGAGACCGATATCCATGGCGCCATCACCGCTCTGTTGGTAGAGGCTGCCGGCAGAAACGATAAGAGAAGCTTCTTTGCTGACTGGACCGTACGCCACCCGGACAACGAGAACGGCGAGCTGCTGCAGCACTGCGGACCGTGGCCGATTTCTGTTGCACAGGAAAAACCGACGATCGGTTATCCTCTGGCATTCAGCCATCCGGGCGCTGTAGAGGCACAGGCAAAATTAGGCGAAATGACACTGGCGCGTTTTGACGGAGACAACGGAGAGTACTCCCTGCTGCTTGGAAATGCAAAAGGTGTTGAGGGACCTTATACGAAGGGAACCTACGTATGGGTTGAGGTACAGAACCTGAAACGCCTGGAGGCAAAAATCGTGGAAGGACCGTACATCCACCACTGCGTCGGTATCCACGAGAACGTCGTGCCGGTTCTGTATGAAGCATGCAAATACATCGGCATTGCCCCGGATTTATATGATCCGATTGAGGAAGATGTCAAAGCATATTTAAGAGGAGAATGAAAATCATGAGTGAATACAAGGAATTGAGTTGTCTGGCGTATGATCTGCGGAAGAAAGTAGTGGAAATGGTGGTTTCCGGCAAGGGCGGCCACATCGGCGGTGACATGAGTGTCATCGATGTGCTTGTAGCGCTGTATTTTAAAGAGATGAACATCAGCCCTAAGAACATGGACGACCCGGACCGCGACCGCTTTGTGATGAGTAAAGGTCATTCCGTTGAGGCATATTATGCAGTACTTGCAGCAAAGGGATTCTTCCCGATGGAAGAGGTCATCGAAAAATTCTCCAAATTCGGCAGCCCGTACATCGGCCATCCGAACAATAAACTGCCGGGCATCGAGATGAATTCCGGTTCTCTCGGCCACGGACTTCCGGTCTGCGTGGGAATGGCGCTGGCAGGAAAAATGGATAAAAAAGATTACCGTGTCTACACCGTTATGGGTGACGGCGAGCTGGCAGAAGGCTCTGTCTGGGAGGGCGCAATGTCCGCAGGAAACTACAAGCTGGACAACCTCTGTGCGATCGTAGACCGCAACCGTCTGCAGATCTCCGGAAATACCGAGGATGTCATGAAACAGGACAGCCAGGAGGAGAGATGGGCAGCGTTCGGATGGAATGTTCTTTCCGTACCGGGCAACGATATGGACGCGCTCGTTCATGCGTTTGAGCTGGCGAAACACTGTAAGGGAAAACCGACGGTTATTATTGCAAATACAACGAAGGGCTGTGGTTCTTCCGTGATGGAAAATAAGGCGGAGTGGCATCATAAAGTGCCGACACCGGAGGAAGTAGAACAGATCATGAAGGATCTGGATGAGAGAAAGGAGGCACTGTCATGAATAAGATTCCAAACAGACAGGCCATTTGCGAGGTTTTAATGAAACATGCCGAGACGGATAAAGATATCGTAGTGCTCTGCAGCGATTCCAGGGGAAGTGCTTCCCTGACACCGTTTGCAAATGCATATCCGGAGCAGTTTGTGGAGATGGGTATTGCGGAGCAGGATCTGGTCAGCGTTTCTGCCGGTCTTGCAAAATGCGGCAAGAAAGCATTTGCGGCATCTCCGGCGTGCTTCCTTTCTACAAGAAGCTATGAGCAGGCGAAAATTGACTGTGCATACTCCAACACCAATGTAAAGCTGATCGGCATCAGCGGCGGTGTGAGCTACGGCGCACTCGGCATGAGCCATCATTCTGCACAGGACATCGCAGCAATGGCAGCTATTCCGAACATGCGCGTTTATCTGCCGAGCGACCGCTTCCAGACAGCAAAACTGGTTGAGGCGCTTCTTACCGATGAAAAACCAGCTTATATCCGAGTGGGAAGAAATGCCGTTGCGGATATTTACAGCGAAGAAAATACCCCGTTTGAGATGGATAAGGCGACGGTTCTTTCGGAGGGCACCGATGTTTTACTGGTAGCCTGCGGTGAGATGGTCCGCCCGGCGCTCGATGCAGCTGCTATGCTGAAAGAAGAGGGAATCAGCGCAGGACTGCTCGATATGTACTGTGTGAAACCGCTGGACGAAGAGGGCCTGGTAGAGGCTGCAAAGAAGGCAAAAGTTGTCATTTCGATCGAAGAGCACGCTCCATTTGGCGGTCTTGGATCGATGGTGAGCCAGGTGGTCGGTGCGGAATGCCCGCGCAAAGTCGTTCATATGTCTCTGCCGGATGCGCCGGTGATCACGGGAACTTCCAAAGAAGTCTTTGACTATTATGGACTGAATGCCGAGGGCATTGCAAAAAAAGCGAAAGAATTACTGGCTTAACCAGAAATGGAATCAGCGGTGAATGTGATAGCCCGCAGGGAACTGTAAACTGCCGCAGGTCTGCGTATGCCATGTTCCTGCGTGCCCGGGCGGAAGAAAATCCGGGAACGCAGGAACTTTTTCTATATAATCAGGAACAAATCGTTCTGCGGAAGATGTTGGAATGTGTGGTAATCGCCAAAGATCTTGCCTATAGGGGCAGGGTGAATGCCGCGACAATAGAAAATGACGCATGGTGTGTTGAAAAACAGGGTGTATTCAGCGTTATTCGAGATGGGGATCTGGATATTTATAAAATTTTAGGAATGGAGCTGGAAAAATGGAGAAAAGGTATATCATCGGAATTGACCAGAGCACGCAGGGAACGAAAGCGCTGCTCTTTGACGGGGTGGGACATTTACTCCGCCGTACCGACCTGCCGCACCGGCAGATTGTCAATGAAAAGGGATGGGTGTCCCATGATCTGAATGAGATTTACCGAAATACAGTACAGACGGTAAAAACGCTGGTGGCAGAGTCCGGTGTTGCACCGGAAGAAATCGCCGGAATCGGCATCAGCAATCAGCGTGAGACGACGGCGATCTGGGACAAGGCGACCGGGGAACCGCTGGAAGAGGCAATTGTATGGCAGTGTGGCCGCGCAAGCGGCATTGCGCAGGAGATTGCGGAGCAGGGGCACGCAGAGGAGATCCGCGAGGCGACGGGTCTGCAGCTTTCGGCTTATTTTCCTGCTGCAAAGATGGCGTGGCTGCTTCGAAACGGCGGAGAAGAAAGACAGAAACGTGCTGCAGACGGGAAACTCTGCCTGGGTACGATTGACAGCTGGCTGGTTTATAAGCTGACGGGGGATCATGCATTTAAGACGGATTTTTCAAATGCGTCGAGAACGCAGTTGTTTAATCTGAAAACACTGGCATGGGATGAGAAGATCTGTGAGATGTTCGGGATTCCGGTCTGTGCGCTGGCCAGGGTGTGCGATTCCGATGCGGTGTATGGAACCACGACGATGGAAGGATTGTTTTCCGAGCCGGTTCCGATCTGTGGTGTATTAGGCGACTCTCATGCGGCTCTGTTCGGACAGGGCTGCTTAAAACCGGGTATGATCAAGGCAACGTACGGAACGGGTTCTTCGCTGATGATGAACATTGGGGACAAGCCGATTCAGAGCAGCCACGGCGTTGTGACTTCGCTTGCGTGGGGAAGAGGCGGCAAGGTGGACTATGTGCTGGAAGGCAACCTGAACTACACCGGAGCGGTGATTACCTGGCTGAAGGATGATCTGAAGCTGATTTCTTCGGCAAAAGAGACGGAAGGACTGGCAAGGGAGGCAAATCCGGCGGACCGCACCTATCTGGTTCCGGCGTTTACCGGGCTTGGCGCGCCGTACTGGGATGAGAAAGCAACGGCATCAATCAGCGGAATTACCCGCACCACAGGAAAAGCTGAGGTGATAAAAGCGGCTCTCGACTGCATTGCCTACCAGATCACCGACCTTGTCCGTGCGATGGAGCAGGATACCGGCATGCGGATCGAGGAACTCCGTGTAGACGGCGGCCCGACACGAAACGGATATCTGATGCAGTTCCAGAGCGATATTACGAATAAACGCGTAAATATTCCGGACGCGGAGGAGCTTTCCGGCATCGGGGCGGCTTATATGGCCGGTATTTCAGCCGGGGTCTACGATCTGGAAAAACTCGCGGGAAATATGAAACGAAGTGTGTATGAGCCGAAGATGGACGACGAAATCCGGGAGAAGAAGTATGCCGGATGGAAAAAGGCTGTCGACGGGGTATTAAGTAAATAGGGGACTTGTGCTCTGTGCGGCGGGAGGTTTTTTGCGCCTGACGGTGGGATGATGAAGGGGGGACGCGGGCATTACTGTGCACTCGGCAAATACGCGTTTATGATAAGAAAACGAAGACGCATACGTGCGTGATTGAGAAATTTGAAAAATAAAATATTCTATAAACAAAAAGGAACGATTTGGATAGAACGTTCCTTTTTTGCATATAGAGAATAAATTGTACAGAAATAAAAGGCGCTGTATAAACAGCGCGTAGTGCTGGTAGAATGCGAGAAAACAGCAAGAAAAAGAGGATTAAACTTGTAGTTCAATGAAGAAAAGAATAGATGTGGTATAGTATCAAGAAAAGGGGATTTCGCATGAATGAAATCTCAATAGAAGATGTATTCGAGCGTGTCTGAAAAATCATTTCCGCAAACTGGGACTCGCAGCTTGCGAAAAGCCTTTTTCAGACACGCTCTAGAGAGTACATTATGTAAAAAGAGGAGGGACAAGAGTTTGTCCGGTAAAAAACAGGAATTATGGTAAGATAAGCTGGTAATGGAGAACGTATGCAGATTCGTATGGATGAAAAATGGAGGGTTCTGTTTATGGCTACTTATGTTATTTCTGATATTCACGGTGAGTATGAGAGATTTATGGAGCTGCTGGAAGAAATTGAGTTGAAAGATACAGATACGCTCTATGTTCTGGGTGATGTTTTAGACCGGGGTGAGCATCCGATTAAGGTGATATTGAAACTGATGGAAATGCCGAATGCGTTCTGTATCGTGGGGAACCATGAGGTGATGGCGCTGGAATGTCTGCGGTTTCTCTGTCAGGAAATCACAGATCTTGCCATCGAGGAAGTGGATGCTGAACTGCTGGACAATCTTGTTCTCTGGAAGTATAACGGCGGTGATGCTACGATCCGGGAATTTCGGGCGCTGGATCCCGAGATGCGGGAGGAAGTACTGAATTTTCTGGAGGATTTCAGTCTGTATGAGGAGCTTACAGTGGGAGAAAAACAGTATCTGCTGGTGCATGGAGGGCTGGGGGGATTCACACCGGAAAAGAGGATCGAGGAATATTCCCTGCACGATCTTGTATGGACCAGACCAGATTATCAGAAGGAATACTTTGCGGATACAAATCTGGTAACAGGACATACACCGACGCAGACGATTCCGGAAAATGATAATCCCGGGTATATTTATAAAAAATATCACCACATTGCGATCGACTGCGGCGCATGCTTCCCGGGAGGGAGGCTGGCGGCAATCTGTCTGGAAACGGGGGAAGAGTTTTACAGTTCGGACAACAACAGGTGAACGATTTTAGACGTTCCATGATGCCAGAATCAGAAGACCGGGATTCGGAACCAGCAGAACAAGCGGGAAGATTTTTGAAACAGGACATGCCAAAACACAAGCAGGAAAGCCGTTTTGGGAAAAATGAGCGGATAACAAAAGCTTTGAAGATTGCAGGAGCTGACACGAAAGCTGCGAAAGAAAAGGAGATTTTGGATGCACTATATTATTACCGATATACATAACGACAGCTGGCGGTTCATGAAATTGCTGGAAAAAATGGATCTCAAAGAGGATGATCACCTGTATTTGCTTGGTGATTTGTTTGACCGCTGCATGGATCATCCAGACCCGGCGGGCGTGTATTTTCAGGTATTGAAGCTGGGGAAAAAATGTACTGTGATCCGCGGCAACCACGATCATTGGCTTGCCAATTACATTTTCCACTATTACGGGATGGATGAGAGAGACCGCGCCCTCCTGCAGCCGTATCCGTACAATTCCTTCCATCTTTTACAGGAACGCCTGACGGAAGTTGATTTAAAGCAGCTCGCAGAGCGCATCCTTTCCTGGCCGGTACAGGTGGAAATCGAGGTAGATGGTCAGCCGTATCTGCTTGCCCATGCCTGTACGGCAGAACCGGGGAAATGGAAACTGGACAACTATTATCTGATGGGGGATTTGTGGTACAAGGTTTTTCTTCATGAGGGAGTGCATGGATATATTTCCGTCTGCGGCCATCAGAACATGGGAAATGGATCCATCTGGAAGAATAAAAAAGAAAACGTCTATCTGTGTGACTGCGGCTGCGGCTTTGAGAATGGAAGACTGGGATGCCTTTGCCTGGAAACGAAGGAAACTTTCTACGTATAAACAAACAGAGGAAAAGCAATGAAGCGATATATGATGTCGGATATTCACGGATTTCTGGAGGCATTCGAGGCAGCTCTGAAAAAAACAGATCTTTCGGGGAAAAACCAGCTGATTCTGTTGGGCGATTACATAGATTATGGGCCAGATGGCCGGGCGGTGCTGGAAAAAGTCAGGGCATTGCAGGAAAAATATGGTTCGGAAAAAGTCATTGCCCTGATGGGAAACCATGAAAAAGCACTGCTGGACTGGCTGGAAGAATATGCGGATGTCAACCGGCATATCGGCAGTGTGGAGCAATATCGCAGCCGGGAATGGCTGGCATCGGATGCAGATGGAGACTATGAAACGCTGCACAGCTTTCTGAAAGAAAAACATTTTCAAGAGTTTCTGGAAAAAGAAGCACACCTCTCAGAGGATTCCAGAAATGCAGAAGCAGTACGGCTGATGTTCGAAGATGCGGGGGATCTGATCACCTGGATGCGCCATTTTCCTTACTTTTATGAAACAGAACGCCAGATTCTGGTGCACGCCGGAATTGCCGAATGGGGCGGTAAAGACTGGCTGTGCGTGACCAGCAGGGAGCTGATGGTGGGGAAAAGAACGGTAAGCCGCGGAGCATTCCATAAGGATGTGATTGCAGGCCACATTTCCACGGCAAAAATCAGCGGAAACAGGACATATGACGGTATCTGGCACGACGGTCAGAGCCACTATTATCTCGATGGAACCACCTGGCGGAGCGGAAAAATTCCGGTGCTGGAATATGACAGTGAAACTGAAAAATACAGAGAAATATGGTGAGACACGTTGTAATGCAGTACAGTAAGATCACGGCAGGGCAGAAAAAGTGATTTAGTCAAATTAAGCAAGTGGTAAAGTGGATTGCGGATATCCGCTTTGAAAAGATACAGGATCGAAACAGAAGGGAGTACATCAGATGCATTTACCAATCAGTGTGACACAGGATGAATTATTAGAAGTTTTGCTTCAGGTTGCGCCGGTACGGCCGGTCTTTATCTGGGGTGCACCCGGCATCGGAAAATCCGCGTTAGTGGAAAAATTCGCAGACGAAGTCGGCCTGCCGTGCGTGTCGCTCCTCGGAAGCCAGCTCGCGCCGGAGGACATTATCGGCATTCCGCAGATCCGGGGCGAGACATCGGAATTCCTTCCGCCGAAAATGATCGCCAGAAAAGAGCCATATGTCCTGTTCCTGGACGAACTCAACGCCTGTACGCAGGAAGTGCAGAAAGCCTTCTATTCTCTGATCCATGAGCGGCGGATCGGAGAATACCATCTTCCGGAGGGAAGCATTGTGATCGGAGCAGGAAACCGTGCCGCGGACAGCGCGATCGTAAAAACGATGTCGTCCGCCCTTTTAAACCGTATGTTCCATGTGCAGCTGAAAGCGGATGTAGGACAGTGGATCAAGTGGGCGCAGGCAGAAGGACTCCATCCGTGGGTCATTGACTATATCATCCAGCGGCCGGATCACCTCTTTTCCGAACCGCCGAAAACCGAAGAACCGTTTTCCACCCCGCGTTCCTGGCACATGCTGAGCGATGCGTTGAAGGAATACCGGGCCGGGGAGCAGGATATTTCGCAGGAAACATTAAAAATGATGGCGTACGCCTGCCTCTTGGAACAGCATGCGGGGATGTTTCTTGCTTACACAAAAACACTGCGCAACACACATCTCCTGGATGACATTATCGCGCAGAAAGCAAAATGGCCGGACAAGCCGGAAAACCGGGATGTGCTGTATTTTCTCGCACAGTCCTTCCGCGCCAGACTGCTTGCAGAACTGCCGAAAAGCAAACAGGGAATTTCCGGCGGCATGCTTTCCTTTGCGTACCGCGCCAAGGGCATGATCAAAGAACTCGCAGTCATCAATTTCGAAATCGCCCAGATGACCGTCGCAGCTGATGGAGCGGAGGCACTGCCGGACTGGTTTATGATGGAAATCATCCGTGATCTGCCGCGGCTCGTCGGATGAAAAAAGGAAGGAGAAAAGGATGCCATACGTTCGAAGCAGGTATTACCGCGAAGAAGAAAAGCCGGCCGGGTACCGCAGAGTGGAGGCCGGCTTTGGTTTGCTGGAAAAAAATACACTGTTCCATCAACTGGATGGGTACATCACTGCAAAGCCCTCCCATCTGAATGCAAAAGGAAGTCTGGCCTGTGTTACGAAAGATGGAAATATCTACGTCAACATGCGGGCGAACCTGTCGCCGGAACAATGGTGCTATGTGATGGCACACAACCTTCTGCACCTGGCGTTCGGCCACTTTGACAAAGCGAGCATCCCTTCCGACTGCGAATTTGTCCCGGCACTCTGGAACAAAGCCTGTGATATCTACATTACCAGATTCCTTTATGACATCCGCCTCGGCGAGCCGATCTGCGCAGATCCGGCGGAAGCATATCCGATCAAACTGAACAGCGAGCAGAAAATTTATGAATATCTGTTGAAACACCAGGATAATGGTGCGCAGATCTGCGGGACAAACTCTGAAAAATTAAAGGATATGATCGGGGTAGAACGGCCGATCGTTTATAAAAAGGGAGAAAGAAATGCATATGCTGAAAAATTTTCCTATGCAGTCACTCATTCCATCAAATCTGCACTCTGCGATGCGGGAGGATACGATCTTAAAACGAAAAAGAATACCGTCATTTCCAGAGCAGCAGAATGGTTCCTGTCCCATTATCCGCTGCTCGGAGGTCTTGCAGCTACATTTAAAATTGTGGAGGACATTGAAATGTGCCATCGGTATGAAATCCATATTGCAGCGGTTGACGCAGAGCAGGGAATCATTTATGCCAATCCGTCGTGCGGATTTTCGGAGGAAGAGTGGATTTTTGTTCTCGCGCATGAATATCTCCATGCCGGACTGCAGCACCAGAAACGGTGCAATGGGCGTGACTTCTTTCTGTGGAACATCGCCTGCGACTACGTCATCAACGACTGGCTGCACGAAATGGAGATCGGCAGAATGCCGCCGGATGGGCTGTTGTATGATGAAACACTTCACAACAAATCGGCAGAAAGTATCTATGATCTGATCGTGAAAGAGATCCGAAAGTACAAAAAGCTAAACACCTTCCGGGGCTTTGGCAGAGGTGATATGTTTAACGGAAACAGACCGCATTTTACTGGAAGAGAAAACGGGGTCAGCCTGGATGAACTGCTGAAAAATGCACTGCGGGAGGGATTGGATTACCATCAGGAGCACAATCGTGGTTTCCTGCCGGCCGGGCTGGTGCAGGAAATCAGGGCGCTTGCGATGCCGGTCATTCCCTGGGATGCCGCGCTGACGAAGTGGTTTGACGTACAGTTTCCACCGCTGGAAAAACACCGTACCTATGCGCGGCCGAGCAGACGGCAGGGTGCCACGCCGGACATTCCAAGACCAGGATATGCGTATTACGAGCAGGATCTGGAGAGCCGGACCTTCGGTGTGGTCGTGGACACGTCCGGTTCCATGAGTGCAAAACAGATCGGTATGGCACTTGGCTCCATCGCCAGCTATGCCGCGGCGAAAGATGTTCCGTTCGTGAGAATCATTTTCTGTGATGCCAAAGCGACGGATGCGGGATATCTGGCACCGGAAGATATTGCCGGACGGGTAAAAGTCACGGGACGAGGAGGAACCATACTGCAGCCGGGCGTGGATTGTCTGGAACAGGCGAACGATTTTCCAAAGGACGGGCCGATTCTGATTATTACGGACGGGGAGATTGAGAATGACCTGAAGGTAAGACGAGAGCATGCATTTCTGCTTCCGAGAGGAAACCGGCTGCCGTTCCGGGCACGGGGAGAAGTGTTTTATTTTCGGGAATAGTGCGGCGTAGTCTGTGTCTCTGCAAGAAGCGATAGCAGCGGCAGAGAAAGCGGACAGAATTTGCGGATGATGTTTTGCGATACTTTAGAGAACAGAAACAGAGAACACGAGAGGAGACGCTGAGAATGAGCATTGTCATTACAGGCGATACCCATGGCACCTTTGATATTGGAAAAGTTGTACGCTATTTTAACGAGCACGAAGACGAGTACACCCGGGATGACTATCTGATCATCTGCGGAGATGTCGGCATCTGCGGCTTTTCTGCAGCATACGAAGCGAATACGAGAGCCGTTTTCCGAAGTCTGCCGGTGACGACACTGTTTATCGACGGAAATCATGAGAACTTCGAACAGCTGAACTCCTACGCCGTGGAGCAGTGGAACGGCGGAAAGGTGCATATCATTGAGGACAACATGATCCATCTGATGCGCGGCCAGATCTTTACGATTGACGGGCTGAAATTCTTTACCTTCGGAGGTGCTTACAGCATCGACAAAATGTCCCGCGCGGAGGGAATTTCGTGGTTCCCGGAAGAAATTCCGTCACGGGAAGAGTACGAAGAAGGATGGAAAAATATGGAAAAAGAAGATTTTCAGGTGGACTACATACTGACCCACACAGCCCCAAGAGATGTGACCGCGGCAATGGGGTATGGAGAGCTGTCTGACGATGAGGTGGAACTTCGCCAGTACCTGCAGCGCGTGGCGGATGAGACAGAATTTCAGAAATGGTATTTCGGACACTTTCATGAAGATGCGGAAGTGGAAGAGGTGTTTGTGTGTCTGTATGATGAGGTTGTGGAGTTGAGTTAGGACAGGATCTTGTCCTGAAAAAAATAAGAAGCATGGTAAGATAAAATAGAAGCAGAGAACAGCCAGAAAATGCACGTCGAACCATAAAAATCTGCTTTGAAAAAAATAAAAGTTAATTGTGTTCTTCTGACGGGGCGTCCATGTGATCCAGCGCATACTCACACGCCTGAATCACAAAACTGGAAAAGGTAATGTCCTGGTCAGAATCGGAAATTGCCTGTTCGATCTGATCGATCAGGTGAATGGGGAAACGGATGGTTTTGTTTTCCGTTTCCTTGCGGTTGCCTTTTAACTGAAATGCCATATCAAACTCCATTCTGCTGCCGGAGAATATAAGAACGGAGCATGCTTCCGGATCTTATGTGGAAACTACGGGCAGCATAAAACATAACAAAGGTGTTTCAAAAAAGGTTCGACAAAAAATAAATTTTTCGAATCTGCGAAATCGAAAAATGAAGAAAAAGCTGTTTTGGGGACAGCTTATTTCAGTGCGCTTTTTTCTGGCTGTATTCTGATTTTAAAGAGTACTGGAAGTCCAGTCTGTTTTATTGTATTGCATGACTCACTTGAAATATGCATTGCAAAATGCAAGACAAAATATATTGCAAATAAAGAGAGAATGTATTACACTAAAAGAAAAAATGCGAAAAGTAGACAAGGTGAAATGAAAAGATAAAATTTGTGGTGGCTATTATATTTTCATTAGCCCAAGAGTTTGTCGGAAAGGGGTGGAAACATTCGATTAAAGAACAATATCACTTATACCACAAACAAAACAATGACAGGAGGAAAAGAAATATGTCATCAAATGATCATTACATTGTAGATTATCAAAAATTTGGAGGAATCAAATTGTATAAAGTTCATGGATTTATGGGGGATTATATCGAACTTGACAATTCCGTCGTAGAAAGAAAAGTGTGCAGCCTGGAAGAAGCAAGAAGCGGAAAACATAAATTCTATGAAAAAGAATCGGGAAGGGAAATCAAGTTTGATGAGATTCCATGGAAGTAAAAAAGAATAGGTATAACTGGTTTTTCAGCACCAAAATAGGAAAATAACAGCCTCTTCAGAAACAGAGATAGATGCTTTTGAAGAGGCTGTTGTATCAAAATAATAATAGATGGGGGAAAGAAGATGAAAAGAAAATTTATCATATTTTGGACAATGATAATGGCATTATTTTTAATGCTGACCGCCTGCTCCGGCAGTGTACCAAAAGATAGTGATGTTGAGGAAGATATCCGTACGTTTGGAAAAGGAAAAATTCTGGAAGAAAATGAGACCATCACAAAGATTGAAATCAAAAATCGCGATACCGACAAAAAGCAGAAAACGGACAAGGTATTAACTAATATTACGACAGAAAAAGATGATGTTTCCTATGAAAAGAAAGTAACGTTGACATATCACAAATACAACAATGGCTGGGAAGTGCAGGATATATATGCAAATCCGCCGGGAGAATGGGTTGTAAAACCGCTGAAGGAGGTTTCGGAAGAACAAATCAACAGTACCCTTGCAAACGAATCCGTCGTAGTCGATGGGGAAACATGGTCCATGGATGAGTGGACGGAATACAGCTTTACGGTAAAGAATCACAAGGCAGATCTGAACAAAGGAACAGACGCGGTTACGGTTGAAGTGACTTTAGACGGCGATGTAGAAAAAGCATCGGGTACAATGACAGCAAACTATGAATTTCAGGTTGACCAGTGGGAACTGGTTGCAGTAACAGATCAGGAAGAGATGACAGCAGAAATAAAATCGGACAAAGCATTGAATGTTACAGCAGATGAACTGTTGGACAAACTGGATGGCGGAGTGATCGTGCCTGGCGGTGATGACATGGGCTATGTTGACCAGGAAGCGGACATGGATGACTGGAGATCACAGAATTTACAGATCCGGAAAGCAGAAGTAAAGGGATTTGAACTGAAAAGCCAGGAAACAACGGATCAGGGAAGAGATCAGATTTATATGTGCAGCGGAACGATCGAAAGAGAAAATGTTCAGTTCGATCTGGAAGCACAGTTTGAGTACACCTATGAAGGCGGATGGAATGACCCGATGGTCAGCGCAAAAGCAGACCTGACATCCATCGACATCAGCGGAAAGTGGACAGGAACTTATGTCGGGGCAGGAGACAATGGAAAGGTAGAGTTAGACTTTACAAAAGAAGGCGAAAATGAGTGGAGTGTAATCTACAGCTATTATCCAGATGAAATCCTGGAAGGCATCATTGAGAATGGCAGTTACACAGCCAGAGGAACATTCGATAGGGAGAGTATGCATTTTAACCTGACAGCAGGGGACTGGATTCTGAAACCAACGGATCCAATGTCTTTTGAAAAATCGGATGTTCTAATATACTATTATGTCGGCTCGGACATGATGGAAGGTCTGGGGCAGTCGGAAAATGTATTTAAAATAACGAGAGCAGAATAAGGAGCAGCCTGAAAATGAAAAAATGGATGCGCATAGCAATTGGTGTGATTGCCATTCTGGCCTGTACCCAGATTGGAATCTTTGCGGTTCAAAATCACCGGAACCAGAAAAGAGAAGAGAGTGAGACAACAGTACAAAGTGCAGGTACGGAAACACAGGAGAAAGATACCGCAGAAAAAAACACAGTAGATTCAGAGGCAGCAAAACAGGAAAAATCGAACAGCGGTATTATTGTAAAATCGAATGTAAAAGTAATCACGAAGGATACAGAATATGAGGAGCAGCCTTTTGAAATTTCGGATCATAGCATGAAATTTGAAAAGGATCCGGGTTATCAGGAAGGCGATGTTATCGTAGCAGGAAAAACAGCCAGGGTATCCGATGGACTGATCCGGAAAGTAGTTCAGGTCAAAAAGGCAACGGATGGTTACTGGGTCGAAACAGAAGATGCATCTCTGGCGGATGTCTTTGAAAAAGTCCATGTGGTACGTCATTTTGTATATACCAAGAAGAGCGTCAGCGAATCAGAAAACTTATCTGAAGAGGAAAATGGACAGGACGGCGAGTATGCATTTCAGACATCTTTTGAGGAGACGAGTGACCCTTTCAGCTACTGGGGAGAGGCAGCCTGGAACTGTGGACTGGATTTTCAGCTTGACGTAGAAAATGGAGAGTTTCAGTACAGCATTGCAGTGAGAAGTAAGGCAGATCTCTCCGTCAACAGCAGTTCTGGTACCTGCGAAGACAGCAACGGAGAAACAACTGTTTTTCAGGATGACCTGCCGGACATTGAATTTACCATCGAAGGTGTGCCGATCATGATTACAAATGAGATGGAAATAACAGCAGGAGCATCGGGCACAATGGAAGGCGGAAGGTCACTTTCTTTCCAGGCAGTCGAAGAGAGCACGGTTGGTGTGCGGTATGACAGCAGAACGGAAACGGCAGAAGAAATCAAAGAAGGCCAGGTTACTTCCGAGGGGCTTCACTGGAGTACCACGGAGGGAACGGGAACTCTGAGCGGATATCTTGAACTGCATATGGTTCCGAAGTTGTGCGGAGAAAACAGTCTGGATTTGTATGAGGGACTGGAAGGAAAGACAGATGGTCAGGCAAAGGTGAGCGAGAAAGAAGATCTTGGCGGCTATGCCGGTGCGCTGGATCTTGCCATCACGCCGCGGCTCCGCGGAACCTTCCGGGATACACAGGAACTTTTTACGGAAGAACAGCAGCCGGTATGGTCGGATCGCTGGGAATCCAGTTCTGACTGGCAGGGCGATCTGGAATGGTCAGACACGGGAGAACAGGGAGATATCTACGTGACACGGTATGGAGAAGTGAATCAAAACCCGGCTACAGCGTTCCAGTTTGAGATTCCAAGAGGATGGGAAATCCAGACGGAGGAAGTTGGAGAGCCATTGGATGAGATCGAAGAACATGTTGTTCTGGCAAATGACAGAGGCGTTACGGTTTCGTTCTGGTCCTGTCAGCATGCGCTCGGGGGCTATTCGCGCGATATGCTGAAGGCGCAGATTTCACAGGCAGACGCGTCTGATTTCGTGCCGGGCTATCCATGGGGAACAGATCGTGACTGTTCCGATCTGGGTGAATTCATGGTAGCACGGATACACATTACGGGCGAGATGATGGCCGGTATTGATGCGGATTATAATCCGATAGATAACATGATGTTTGCTGTTATTCCGACATCACGTCTTGGTGAGGTAGAATTTGCAGGCCAGGCCGGAAATGTAGACGAGTTTTCGTTTGATTACACGACACCGGTTGCCTTTATTGCAGAGGCACCAGATGGAATGTTCACATCACAGGAAGAAAAACAGGTGATCCGCATTCTGAAGAGCTTTAAAGTAGCAGAATCAGAATAAGAAGAGATACAGGGTATGAGGAGGAAAAATGAGAAGACTCAAAAAGACTTTGATTTATTTACTGGCAATGGTGCTTTGCAGCGGCATCTTTATGGTGCCAGTTTTGGGCGCTGTGCAGGAGCAGGATGGAATAAAAGTTACTTTAACTACGGACAAAGATACCTATGCAAAAGGGGAAACAATTTCAGCTGTTTTAAGTGTAGAAAACACGAATGAAGAAGCTGTACAAAATGTAACATTAAAAAATTATGTACCAGACGGTTATAAGCTTGCGGAAAACGCGGAAGAAGTAAAGACGGCAGCTGCTCTACAGCCGGGAGAATCCATCTCTGCAGCGGTTACTTACGTGTCAACAGAAAACGTAAAAGATGGAAATTCAAGCAATGGGGAAGAACCAAAGCAGGACAACAAGCAGAATGAACAGCAGAACAATCAGAAAAACGACCAGAAGCAGGAGCAAAAAGAAAGCTTAAAAAGCGTTGGCGTAAAAAGTACAGGTCAGACAGCAAACGCGGAAAACACAAAAAATGTAAAAAGCAATCCAGGAACAGGAGATAGCAGCAAGGTTGAGATCTGGATTGTTTTAGGTGTGATTTCTGGGATTGTCATTCTTTCTGTTATAGCAGTTAGAAGACGAAAAGGAAAAAAACTGTTATCACTGTTGCTGGTAATTACTTTAGCAGGTACAGCAGCAGGAGCAATGCCAACAAAAGCAGAAACACTTGAAAATGCAAAAATGATTTCTGTGAGCACCAGTCTTATCGTAGGGGGAGCCCCACTGGAACTGAAAGGAGAGGTTTCCTATCAGCTTCAGGAAAAAGAGGATCCAGAGAAAACCTATACCAGAGGGGAATGGATTCATGAGTTACTGGAAATTTACGGATATGCTGCAAGAGAAGAAAGCGCAGAGCCTTCCTATTCGGATATTTCAAATTCGGAATACAAACAGGATATAGAAAATGCGGTTTTCCATGGGATCTTGATTGCAGGTGGAGAAGCGTTTCAGCCAGACGATCTTGCAACGAGAGAATTTGCTGCTGTTACGGCAGTCCGGAGTATGGGATATCAGGCAGACGAGGAGATTCAATGCGCCGATGCCAGTGAGGTCACAAATCCCAAAGAAGCATTTCTTGCCGTGAATCTGGGTTTACTGGAGTTGGAAAATGACAAATTTTATCCAACTCGCCCTCTGAAAGAAAAAGAAGCGAAAAATATTCTCAATGTTACAGAGAAAACATGGGATAGTACAACAGTCAGCGGAAATAAGGATGAAGTAGTATTCAAAGAAGGCGTAATCCGGCTGGAAGATTCGATAGAGCATTCCGATGACGGGACAACGCTATGTCTGCCGTTTTCAGAAAAAACAGAGAATCTGAAAAAAGATGATATTATTGTCATTGGATATTCTGATGCATATAAAGTTGTGGATTCACGGATAGAAGGAAATGATGTACTGATTCAGTATACAACACCGGAATTAGACGAATTTCTGGAATCCATGGATGTGGCAGGAGAAGGATATCTTGACTTTTCACAGTTTGTTCCTATTACAGCACCGGAAGAGGAAAATCAGATACAGACGTATGGTTTGCTGGATCAATATCAAAAAGTATTTGGGGACACAACACTTACGATGACAGAAACGGGAGGTGTAGAATTAGAAGGAACGGCAGATTTGGGAAATAACTGGTCGTTCAACTATACCGTTGCGGTAGATAAACCAGAAGTAGATTATAATTTTAAAGTGGATTATCGAAATCATAGGATAGAAAATGTATCTGTTGTATTAACGGATGGCCTGACTGTCACAGGAGAAATTGGAAAAGATCTGGATGGAGATGATAAAGGGATTGTAGTAAGAGATGATTGCTTGTATACAGAAGTCCCACTAGGAAGGATACCAATTGCTGGTTCGAATATTGCAGCAATGGTTGTTGAAATTGATCTTGTTTTGAATGCAGCGGGCACGATTACAGCAGAATGCAGTTTATCGGGTTCCGTAGGTGCGCAGATTCTGGATAATCAACCAAGACCAATTTGGGATGTAGATATATCTGCAAACTATGGCGTGGCAGGAGAAGCAAAACTTGGGCCGAAATTAGAAGTGGCTGCAGAAACTTTTCATCAGGAACTCTTAGACTTTTCAGGAGACGGAGGAATCAGACTAGGAGGATCAGCTATAGTAAGATCAAGCGGTGATATCTGCTTTGATGGTGGATTTACACTTTATGCGGAGTTGAATGCATTTGAAGATACAGTGCTTAACAAGTGGTTGAAAGGTAAGTTGACTTGGGAGATATGGAACGAATATAATAGTCCTTTGAAACGTAAGGTTCACCTTGAAAACTTAAAAGAAGTTCCTGGATGCAGTTTTGAGGATGATGATCCAATTGTTGTGATAGAAGGAAAGGTCGCAAATGCAGATGATACGTCGCAATACATATCTGGTGCAACCATAGAGGCATATGAAACGGATAAGAATGATAACGCAACGAAACTGGTAGCAACAACGGAATCGGATGAAAACGGTGATTACAAATTATACGTGAAAGTTCCTTTTAATCTCTGGCACAGCATCAAGTTTTGGGAGGAGGGAAAACATTATTTGATCCGTACTTCAGCAAAAGGATATCTTACCGATGAAGATATCCAGCCATTGGAAAGAACAGACAGAATTTACAGAGAACGTCTGCTGATGGCAGAAGGAGAGGACGGTACGCTGGATACCGGAATCATAGGTGGAACCATTACAAATTCGGTAAATGGAACAGAACTTTCAGATACAATCCTGACAATCTATCATAATAGAAATAAAACAGATGGAGAGATTGTAGAAACAGCTGTGACGGATGAGTTTGGACATTATGAAGTAGAATTACCGATCGGATATTATACGATTGTAATGAAAAAAGGTGGTTACATCACCGATCACTTCAATGTCACAGTTACCAGAAAGGGAAATCATGACTGGAATGGAACGATGGTTCCGGATGGAAACAGCAGTATTGCTTCAGGCGATTTGAGAATTGTGTTGCTGTGGGGAGAGGAGCCAAGCGATTTGGATTCTCATTTGTGGGGACCAACGATTGACGGAACCGGAAAATTCCATATTTTCTATGGAGATAAAACATATTATGAGTTCGATGAAACCGGAGAAAGCACAATACCTGCATTTCTGGATCTGGATGATACGACATCATATGGACCGGAAACGACAACGGTATACGAGATGAATCAGTCGGGAACCTACAGTTTTTATGTGCACGATTTTACAAATCGTGCAGAACTGGACAGTCATGCACTGGCAAATTCCGGGGCAAAAGTAGAAGTTTACCTGGGAACAAAACGGATTGAAACCTATCATGTTCCGGCCTCTGGCGTAGGAAATGTGTGGCATGTTTTTGATTTCGATACTGTGACAAAGCAGCTGATTCCGGTAAATGAGTTTTCATCGGAAAGCAATGCTTCTATGGTAGGAGCGGAAATGGTATCTCTTGATGCGGAAAGAATCGCTTCACCGGCGAAGGAACCATCGGATGATGTAGAAAACAGTACAGAAAATAATACAGAGGACAGCGTAGAAAACAATGCAGAAAGTAATACGGGCAGTGTTGAAGATGATTCAGAAGAAACACCGGAAGCAAGACCAGCTGTAATCGAATAGAAAATATTTGAAAATAGAAAAATCTGGTAGTAACATAGGAAATAGATGAACCCTTGCTGATATGGGAGAAATCCTTTTATCAGGCAGGGGTTTATCTAAACTGCGAGATATGATGGAAAGAAAGCAGAGTAAGGAGGGAAGAACATTTGTATTTTCAAAATCAGTTTTGGGACGAACAGAAATCTTTTTTATGGTGGAAAAAAAGACAGAGAAAAAAATATCTGGAAAGTGCGTTGATGATTTTGTTTTTGGAGGTACTCGCTGGTACCGTTTGTTTTTACGGGCAGACAGAAACTATAGAATTAAAAGATCAAATATTTGGGATAGCAGGTCTTGGAATATTTGGGGTAGCAGCAATTTATCTTCTGATACAATGGCGGAAAAGTGCACAGTGGGAAATGGAGTGGTATGAATGGGGTACTGTAAAAGAAAAAACTAGATACAACTCACAAGGTGCTGTCAGAAGATATGACAAAAAAAGATACTACATCAAAGTTCAGACGAGTGAAAGAGTTATAGAAGGAGAATGTGAGTTTGAAACATATAAGAAGGTAAAAAGTGGGGAAAAAGTCCTTGTGTTTGAGATAGGGACAAAAATGTTTTATGCTGTTCATCCGTTGTAGAAAAAAACAAAATTTTCGAGGAGAATTTATGAGATGAAAAAGAAAAACGGAATTTTGATATTAATCATAGTTGGCATCCTTGCCGTTTGTGCAGGAACTGGTGTTATTGCAAAAAAAGCATATGACCGTCACCAGGAGGAGCTTCGTTTGCAGGCGATTGAGACAAAAAACAGTGAGATTGATGAGGAATATCAGAGATTTGAAAAAGGAGAAGACAGAGATAAAAAACTGGAAGCATTGAAACAAGAGATGGAGAGTGCGGAAAAATATAAAAAGACAGAAGGCGCTTATAAGGAATGCTCTGTACACTATGAAAAAATCATTGCGCAGATGAAGAACTCCTTTGTATCCGAATATGACGATACGATCAAAATAATTGCGGATAAAATTGGTGATGATGTTGAAAAAATGGATGATAAGGAAGCACTCAAAAGTGCTTCCAGCGAATTTACGATATTCAAAGATACCTTGAAAGATGACTTCGAAAATTATAATACCATCGAGCAGGACAGTTTTGACAAATATAATAGTACGATTGATGAATACATGACAAAATATAATGACAGAGTGACCGCGATCGAGAAAGCGGAAGAAGAGGCTCGCAAAAAAGCAGAGGAAGAAGCGAAGAAAAAGGCAGAAGAAGAGGAGAAAAAGAAAGCAGAAGAGGAAGCTGCGGAAAAAGCGGCACAGGAAGAGGCCGAGAGAAAAGCAGCGGAAGAGGCTGCCGTAACCGAGGCAAGCCAGAACTCAGAAAGTGCGTCTAGCGGTGATTCAGGGACAGAAGAAAGCGACTATTATTACGATAACAGCAGCAATGATAGCAGTAGTGGCTCCGGATCCAGCAGTAATTCTAATGGAGATGACTGGAGTGCAGGAATGTATCATAGCTGGTACGTAGATGAAAATGGAAATAAAATTGAGGGAAGCGGCGATTACTTTGATCGAAGCACAGGTGAATTGTATGATGAAGATGGAAATGATTTAGGAAATCTGGGAGAGTGGCTTTGGGATTAAGTAAATTATCGGCAAAAAAGTGTGAAAAAACAATGGAAAGAGTATCTCAAGATAGAAATAAAGAATAAAAAAATGAAAGAAGGTTATTATGTTTTTCTATTAGCAGGAGTTGATGCAAGATTATGAAATTGGACAGATTAGAAATCGACAAGAACCATTGCCAAAGCAAATAAAACCCGCTAAAATAGAGATCAGAACATAAGCACAGCTGCTGGTGTCAAAAGCCGCAAAAGTTGGAAAGGAAGGTTTCAAGATGAGAAAACCAAAACTCCCGACCGGGATTGACAACTTTAAAAAGATTCGCAATGGAAATTACTATTATGTAGATAAAACTTCCCTTGTAGAACAGATTTTAAATAACGGAAGTGAGGTCACGCTTTTTACGCGCCCACGCCGTTTTGGAAAATCCCTGAATATGAGTATGATTCAGTATTTCTTTGAAATTGGAACGGATCCAGCACTTTTTGGCGGCTTGAAGATTTCTAAGAATACAGAGATTTGTGAACAATATATGGGAAAATATCCCGTTATTTCCATCAGCTTAAAAGGAATTGATGCCGATTCCTATGAAAAAGCCCGTGCGCAGCTCATAAAAACAATCAATCGTGAGGCAAGAAGATTTCAATTTCTTCTGGAAAGCGACAAATTGAGCCGGGTTGATAAAGCACTTTTTTCAGAACTTCTGACAAGAAATATGGAAGAAGACACCATTACCAGCAGTATTCAGGAACTGACAGAACTGTTGGAAGTTCACTATGAACAGCAAGCGGTTGTCCTGATTGACGAATACGATGTTCCGATGGCAAAAGCCCATGAAAATGGATATTATGATGAAATGGTATTGCTGCTTCGAAATATGTTCGGAAATGTTTTAAAGACAAACAGCAGTCTTGCCTTTGCTGTTTTGACGGGCTGCCTGCGAATTGCAAAAGAAAGCATCTTTACCGGACTGAACAATTTCAAAGTATATTCGATTACAAATACAGAATTTGATGAAACCTTCGGTTTTACAGATGAAGAAGTAAAGACCATGCTGCATGACTATGAAATGGATGACCGATATGACGAGGTAAAAGAATGGTATGACGGATACCGATTCGGAAAAGTAGATGTGTACTGTCCGTGGGATGTTGTGAATTACTGCAATGATCATATCCATAATCCAGAGGCCGAGCCGGAAAATTACTGGATGAATACAAGCGGGAACAGTGTGATTCATCATTTTATCGACAGTATCAATGAACCGGATATGCTCACAAAAACAGAACTGGAATGGCTGGTAAATGGAAAAACAGTGATCAAACCAATCGATGAAATGGTTACCTACAATGACCTGTATTCGACCATGGATCACCTGTGGAGTACACTTTTCATGACAGGATACCTGACGCAGCGCGGAAGAGAAAGCGATGGCCGCTATTGCCTTGCAATTCCAAACCGGGAAATTCGAAATATCATAACAGAACGGATTCTTACACTGTTTCAGCAGGAAGTGAAAAAAGACGGCAAAATGGCAGAACAGTTCTGCCAGGCACTGCTTGGGGGAAAATCAGCAGAGGTGGAAAGCCTTTTGAATTTGTATTTGCAGAAGACAGTTAGCGTACGCGATACCTTTGTGCGGAAATCACTGAAAGAAAATTTCTATCATGGAATTCTGCTTGGAATCTTAAGCTATAAAAATGACTGGCGTGTATCTTCCAATCGAGAATCGGGAGAAGGATTCAGCGATATTGTGATTGAAATGGGAAATGCAGAAACAGGAATTGTGATAGAAGTGAAGTATACAGATGAGAAAAAAGATCTGGAGAGAGATTGCCGGAAGGCATTGGAGCAGATTCGGGATAAAGATTATACGCAGACACTGTGGCGGGAGGGCTATAAAAAAATGGTGCAGTATGGGATTGCATTTCATTTAAAACAGTGTTGTGTGATGGAAGAAGAGATGCAGCGTAAGCGGAATCGGGATGGGGCTCTGAATAGTTACAATTTGTTATAAAATTCAGGGCAGAGATATTGCCCTGAATTTTATATACGGACAAGTTTCTGTCAACATTTTCCGTTCGATATGAGATAAAATGGCAATATTCAAAAGAAAAAGCCTACCATGAGGAGAAAAAAGATGGAAGAAAAGACAGCAAACATGGCAGAGAATATTCGCGTTACATTCACCGGGTTCCACTACATAAAGGATGGCGATTATCCAAATGACTTCGAGGTATGCTTATTGATCCTGAAAGACAACAGCTTATCAGCAGGCTGCTGGGATACAGGATTATATGCCACGGAAGGCGGCAAGCAGCCAGGTGCATTTCGACAGGCAAGGGGCTGCTTTATCGATGCGGACTATGTAAAAGCCTGAACGAAGTTGGAGGATAAGGTGTATAATTTTCAGCAGAACAGCATTGTGTGACTGGGATACGAGAGGAGAATTGCAATGGATAGAAGAAGTAATAATATCGCGATCTTTCAGGACTCCATGGATTTGATAAAAGCAAACCAGAAGCTCCAGCAGGCAGTTCAGTTTTCGATTCAGAACCAAAAGCTGTATGTTCCATCGCAGGCAATTGCACTTCCAGAACCTGGAAAATCATCTTGCAAAACGATTGTTTCATCTAAAAGAAGCTTCGAAGCCGCCTCTGCATACGCAAAAGCCGGAAAGCGAGTCTGCGTCCTGAATTTTGCATCTGCAACTAATCCCGGCGGCGGTGTAACACGGGGAAGTACGGCACAGGAAGAATGCCTTTGCCGATGCAGCACACTTTATCCATGCCTGGATACAAAAACGATGTGGCATCAGTTCTATCAACCGCATCGGAAAGCAGGCGATCCACGCTACAATGATGATCTGCTGTATACACCAGAAGTCGTCGTATTTAAGACCGACACCTCTGCACCGGAACGAATGGAAGAAAAAGACTGGTATCAGGTAGACATCATTACCTGTGCGGCCCCGAACCTCCGAAAGAAACCAAGCAATGCCATGAACCCGTCCGCAGGAAATGCGCCGGTTAAGATTAATGAGAAAGCACTGTACGAACTTCAGATGCAAAGACTGGAACGTGTTTTTCAGGCGGCAGCATCGAACGGAGCGGAAGTTCTGATTTTAGGCGCGTTTGGCTGTGGCGCTTTCTGCAACCCGCCAAGAATTGTAGCACGGGCATTTCGGAGCGTACAGGAAAAATATGCATCCTATTTTGAAACGATAGAATATGCGGTGTTCTGCGGCAAAAATGATACGTTAAATTATGATACATTCAATCAGGTGTTTGGAGGTAGAAAATAGAATCTATAGCAACCCCGAAAAGAATGCAAAAAATTCAGTACCACAGAGTGTGAATTATTATGTCACAGATTTTCGTCGTACCCTGGTACGCTTTAAAATTTGTTCCTTGCGATTCACATTTTGCAGCATTGTCTTTTTTTCATTATTTTCGGGCTTTTCTATAAGCTGGGCTCTGAAAGAACGTAAAAGCGAACCAAAAATATGACTTCATGCAAGGCAGACAAGATTAATTTTTTAAGAATAAAAAGCGTTATATAAATATCGCCTGTAATAAGTAGAATAGGCTATGACAAACAGGAGAGGGGAAGAGGATAAATGAAGGTTCTGAACTTTGAAGACAGCGTTTACAAAGCAAATGCAATCCGCAAGGTATTGAACCAATGCGGCGTGGCTAAAATTGAACTGGTGTCAAATGTCGAGGATGGTCTGCAGATGCTGAAGAATGCAGAAGACACTGGGGATCCGTTCGATTTGATTATCACAGATATGCATTATCCCATGAAGCAGGGAGCTGTTAGTGATACGGAGGCGGGAGAAAAGCTGGTTCAGCTCCTGCAGGAGCAGAGCAAACAGACAAAGGTTATCGTATGCTCATCCAGAAATATGAAGCTTCCCGGAGTGTATGGGTGCATCTGGTATTCAGAAATCAGTGACTGGGAAGAAGAGCTGTGTGATCTGGTAAGAGAAATGGAGAAGAATCGATGATTTACGCGATGAGCGATATTCATGGACAGTATGAGCAGTTTCTGACGCTGTTGGAGCAGATTGGTATTCGTAAAGAAGATACTCTTTATATCTTAGGCGATGTAGTCGATCGTGGACCAGAGCCAATGAAAATCCTGAAATACATGATGGCACATTCCAATATCATTCCGATCATAGGAAATCATGAAGTCATGGCGCTGCCGAATTTGAAACTTCTGGTGCCGGAAATTTCGGGGGATTTTCTGGATAAACTGCCGTCGAAGGTGTATCAGGATTTTGCCGACTGGACGCAGAACGGCAGTACCAGTACAATCCAGGATTTTCGCAAACTGCCGCAGGAAGAACGGCACCAGGTAGTAGAATATATGGAATCGTTCCGCCCATGCGGAAAAGAAATTGTCAATGGGCAGGAATACTGGCTGGTGCATGCCGGACTGGATCATTTTTCGGAAACAAAACTGCTGGAAGAATATTCGATAGAGGATCTGGTGTGGACGCGGATTGATTACGAGATTCCGTATTTCGATGATATCATTGTAGTCAGCGGGCATACGCCAACACAGAACATCCTTGGAAACAGCCGCCCAGGGTATATTTTTAAAGCAAACCATCACATTGCGATCGACTGCGGAGCAGGAAAAAGCAATGGAAGACTGGCGGCCATCTGCCTGGATACCGGGAAAGAATATTATGCGAGGTAAATGCTGCAAAGAGCAAAAGAATGCGGACTGGAACAGCTGATCCATGATGTTTTTTGTTATGATGTGACAGGAAAAATTCTTGGGGTAGAAGATGGAAAGCAAGAATATAAATCATACTTTTCAAGTGCATGGTCGCGGATAGAGTGAATTATCAGATAAAAGATGAATAAACAAGAAAAAAACAAATTTATATTAAAATAATGAAAAAAAGAATGGCAAAATAAAGCAGGCTGCGTTATAATAAAAAATAATTAAGGTGTGTAATGAAAAATCAATGAAATGAGTCTGGGGGAAAACAGAAAAGTAATGGAAAATGACATTTATATCGTCAAAAAGAAAATCAGTACAGAAAATTTTTTGTTGAAATTGAATCGACAGGCACATCAGCTTGAAGTTTATAAAAAAGCAGATAAGCAGGCTCTGCGGAAGAATTACAGCATCCGAAAGGATTTTGTCCCGTGTGAATATACGATTTATGAAAAAATCAAGGAAATGCCATGCCTGTTCGGCCGCGAAGATTCCCCAACTCCTTATGGTGTGTTTGATATTGTAAAAAAATCAAAGGTAAAAGAAGAATATATCAGCGGCTATCATAAAAAGTATGAACGGATAAAATTTTTTGGCTATCTGGTGATTTTCGAAGACTACTTTATTCACAGTGATCTTTATATGGACAGAGTGACATCTGAAACATTTGAGCAGGCAGAGCCAATCAGCAACGGAGATAACGGCACGGCAGGCTGCATTCGGGTCAGCCAGAAAAATGTAGAGTGGCTGCTGGAAAATATAGAAGTAGGAACTACGGTAATCCTTTGATGGGATGGGGGAGCGATGGAAAAATACTGGGCAGACGTTAAAAATACGGAAGAAATAGATCGAGGTCTGTATATCATACTTCCTCTTCGATATCAAGGGGATTTTCAGCAGATACCGTTTAGTGCGAAAAAAATGAATACAAACCAGAAAGATCAATCCGATGAAGAAAAGGATCATTCTGGATTTGATTCCGATGATTTTCTGGAAATTTTATCCATAAAATGCCGCTCTGGCGAATTTATTAAAAGGTGCATGTTGGAGAAGCAGGTTGCAACGGTGCAGAGAAAATGGAAAGAAGCAGTAAAGACTTCTTTTCCTTATGATCTGACGCAATTGCAGATATTTTCTTTCAACAATGGAATTGCTTTTTTAACCGTGTATCTGGCATATAAAAATAAAGACGTCCAGGAAATTTATCAGCTGATCAATCCGGGATACATAGATGATAAAAAGCAGGAAATTCAGGACAGCCTGTTAGCAATCTTAGAACAGGAAGTATTTGAATCATGGTATAAGGAATATGGTGTTCAGTTAAAATGGTTCGGACAAAGTGAAAAAACAAAAATCTACATGATGAAAGAAGCCTACAGACTGAATGTGGCAGCACTTCCGAAACGTTTTGAAGAACGGGAGATTGCGGAGAAAATTGCCTATAATGAACATCGGCTGATTGATGTAACGAAGGAGTTTTCCGATTTATCGGAGAAAGACGTTGAGTATGCATCTGGGGCAAGGGATGTAAATGACAGCCATTATGGATGGGCATGTGCAATTACATCACAGGAGATTGCCTATGCGTATGGTCCAAAACCGGGGAAAACAGTTCCAATTACAGCAGAAGCATTGCCAGAACGGGCAGAAGACGATCTGGCACTAACGATGATTGTAATGTATCAAAAATATACTTGTATGCTGTTGAATGAAAAAATCCATGAGAGGTTTCAGGGGATTTCAGCTCAGAGTATTCGAGAACTGAAAAGGGAAGCATTGGAATTCATCGCATACGGAACACTGGCACCATCTCAGGTGTCAAAATGGAATAATGTCTGTGAGACATATCGAGCGCTGCAGAAAGAAAATGGCGTGAATGAAGCACTGGATGAGATCAAAGAAAAAATTGAACTATTAAACGAAGAACAGGATCACATCGACAGCAAGCGGGAATCACGTGTGAGTATGATTATCGCGGTATTTGGATTTGTTTCGATTGTCGCGGCGGCGCTGCAGATATTAGATTACCTGAGTTCAGGGAGAGGGGTGATGATTGGGGGATTTGTTGGTGCTTTAGTGAGCATTATGTGTGTGAGTATATGGTTAATATTAAATTAAAAAAATAAAGATAGGGGGAAGCCTATATGCGATTTAAAAAAGATGGAATGAATAATTATTTCGATTCAGTACAAGATATTATTAAAGAATATTCTGATGGACATATTAGACCATTAAGAGAATGTTGCGAAACAATAAAAGCATATCGAGCAGAAAATGAGAAATCTAATCCATATAGATTGGTTGCGGCGAATTTTGAAAAATATAATAACTCTACTGCTGGGCAGGATGAAAGTGATGATTATTATTTTTATGAATATTTAAAATCACTGGGAAAAGATGATGAATATTCTTTTCCATTAAAAAATGGAAAGATTGTTACCGCAAAAGTAAATCTCTTTGAGCCATATGAAGATATAGGAAATGGTGAAAAAATAATAAAGCCACAATGGCATCTTTTTGTTGCTTATTATGCATATCTTGATGCTGCGTACAATCACCTTGAAAACCATATTTTAGAAAAGACAGGATGGAATTACAAAGATTTAAAAAGAGAGGTAAATAGGACCATTAATCTATGGATACAAGAGGCGAGAATTAAGAAGTGAGGTAATGCAGTAAACAATATTAATATTTTGTAAACTAGAGCGTGTCTGAAAAACCATTTCCGCAATCTGCAAGCCCCACTTTGCGGGAGATTTTACCCTCATTCGGTTGCCGTAGCCCGCTACGCCGCCCTCATTCGGATAAAATCTCCCACAAACTGGGACTCGCAGCTCACGAAAAGCCTTTTTCAGACACGCTCTAGTGTATATGTCTATAAATAAGCAAATTTGAAAAAATGCACAATCGAATCTACTATGCGCGGACATTAAAAGAATTAACAAATTTATTGTCCGTGTAGTCAGCATAATAAATCATGATTTTTGTGCACTTTTCGGTACTTGTTCATTTATAGTATGCAAAAAAGTAATTGAAAATCTTGCTCAAGACTCCTAAAAATGGCATGAACAATTAATAGCATGGTAGCGTATGTGAGGGCATGTTTTGATCTGGTTAACGGATGTGAGGATAAAGAAGCCTTAGGAGAATATGACCGCGCTGAACAAGGTTTTGTGAAAGCTTTGTATACTTTGGCAGAAGCTGTCATGAAAAGAAAAGAGTGTACCGTGATTTACGATTTTCTGTCGGAATCCGGCACACTGACCAATAACAGAGTTTCTATGCTGGCATTTCTTGCGGCGATTGAAAAAACAAGAATCTGGTAATGGTAACAGAAAAAAGAAAAAGCGATCTGACGATGCTGTACATGCTGCCCAGATAATGAATGGGCAGCATGATTTTTTTAAAATGTATAAGGCGTTATACAAATAACGCTTATAACTGCTAAAATGGCCTCAACAAGGAAAAAGATCGAAAATTAAATGTAGTCAGGGAAAAATCCAGCAACTGGATACTCAAATTAAGTGGAGGAATACAAACAATGTGCTTAAAGAACGGTATAAAATTTAAAATTTTACAGGAACTGATGCAGGAGACAAATGTGGAAAGACCCATATCCATTTGGAAACTGCGCGATGCTGTTTATGGGGAAATTTCCGTAGAGGGAGACAAAGAGAAGAAGAAGAACAAACGCGATAACCAGATCAGAACTGTAAAAAAGGATGTCTTTGAACTGGAAGCGGAAGGCATCGTTACGATTACCGAGATGGATGAGGATGGAAAGATAGATAATAAAAAGAATATTATCTATTACAATCATCCATTGAGTCAGAAAAAACTGCCATTTCTGATTGAACATACTTTTACCATGACAGCAACGATGGAGGAAAAACAGGAAATTATTCGAGATCTGATCACCTGTGCCGGAGTAGGAAATATTAAGAAATATCATTGCTATCTGGAAAGGTTTTCCCCGGAATATTTATTAGATGATGTGGGAAAAGCGAAGGTTTCAAAAGAACGGAAATATCCGAAAATACCGCAGATGGAAGGCGAAGAGGTCGTCCGCCGGGCAGAACCGTGCCACTATACAAATCTGCATGAGAATATGAGCAGAATCTTTGAAGCACTGAGCAATCAGACAGGACAGTTTTTTCGAAAAATCTCATTTAAACTCATACAGTATACGAAATCAGGGGAGCGTGCTTATGTCGATGGTGGAAAGGTCTATGTCATTTCACCTTATTTCATCAGCAGTTCAAATGGGAAACTGTGGCTGGTTGGAAACCATGAGCCGTATCAGGGTTTGTCCAATTATCCGATTGAACGCATGGACGAAATTCAGGTGCTTGAGCCGGGAGAGGGAAGATACCGTCCGATGTCTGAATTGGAAGACGAGAACAAGAAGCTGGATAAGTATCGTTATGTAGCAGAACACCAGGGTGGCAGCTATGGCAGTGTGGAACCCGTCATTTTACGGGTGCGGAAAACGCCAAATGCTTATACGATCATGTATCATACGTTTGATGATGAGTTTTATTTCCTAAAGGGTGGAACAGAGGAATATGATCGGGTGCTGGTATATCGAACCGCGTATTTTATGGCAAACTGGGCGATGATGAATTCAAGGGATGTCATCGTGGAGACGCCGTCTGTACAGGAACTGATCCGAAATAAAATGAAAGAACTGGAAGGGCTTTATCAGACCAATGAATAAACCAGAAGTTCAATGAAAAATTCTAGAAAGTGTGTAAAAATAGGGAAATATAAAAATTTTTGCAGGGTGCGTAAGGAGGCGTTTGTTACGATGACAGAACAAGGTAAGGTTCATTATCTACTGGTGCGTGGCTATGAGGAATTTCATGATGAGGATGAGTGGCTTGGAATTTATTCCACTTGGGAAAATGCAATTGCTGCATATGAGAGAGAACATGCTGCGCTGGAAAGAGAAAAGGCGAGAGATCTGGAAACCTTTGGCGAACGGGCTATGCAGCTTGCCATGCGTGAAGAAATCCAGATTCACAGCTTTGAGGAAACGACGGGGAGATGGCGATACCATCTCCAGCCAAAAGAAAATCTGCAGAAATGAAAAATGGAATTGTAGTATGAATTATTTTTTTGTTCCGCAAGAAGCGTTATACAAACAACGCCTATTGCGGATAGAATAGGCACATAACAAAAAGCTGTTTCAGATCCAAGGTCAGGGAGGAAAGATACATGTGTAAAAGACATAAACGTTTTGTGATATTTCTGGATGTTGACGGAGTGCTGAATACCATAACCACAGTCCAGAAAACCCCGGATGGATATACGGGGATTGATGATGCACGAGTGGAAGTCCTGGCAAAGACAATTGAAAAAATTGGTGGAGCAGATCTTGTTTTGTCTTCCGACTGGAAAGAAATGAAACCGACAGATGATGATTATGTGTATCTCATTTCTAAACTTGCTTTGTGCGGGCTGTCGATCGATGGGCAGACACAGGATCAGATGTACAAAAGGGGAGAAGGGATTTTGAAATACCTGAAAGCACATCCGGAGATTGAAGAGTATGTAGTTCTGGATGACTGCAGATTTGACTTTCAAAAGGACCGAAAACTCTGGGAACATCTGCTGCTCACCAATGGAATCGAAAACGCACAATTTGCATCGGAAACCCCGGCGGTGGAGGCAATCGTGTTTAGGGATTATCTGAAGCTGTTTTGAAACAGGAGCACTCAAATGAGAAAGAGAATCAGCAGAATGATAGGAAATATATTGTAAAGTGACAAAAAAGTTTTTCTGCGCCAGATACTGAAGGAGGAGCAAAATGAAAAATCAAATTACAAAAGAAACCGTCTATCGTATCCCAGCTGATGTGAAGAGAGAAAGTGCTGTGACCCTGCAGGAAAAGCATCTGCTTCAGAAATTCACCAATATTCTCCGCGAGGATGGGAAAAATTACTGGTTCAACGCGGAGCGATTTCTGCGGACAGCGGAAGAATACAACTTTACAGTTTCAAGCATGATGAGAGACATCGAATTATCTGAGTATGTGGAGGAAGAAGAGATTCCAAGCCTTAAGACGCTTCGCAGATTACTCAATTATTGTGAATATCCAGATGAGAAGCTTGTGGTCGGGATTCAGGCGATTAAACGGATTGGAAAAGCGCTGTACGGGAATCAAAATGCGTTCCTTGAAATTATCGATGAAGAGAGTCTTAGCTGCATGGCAGAGCAGTATCTGAAGATTCGGGAACAGTGAAAGTAAAATCCTGTGAAACAGAAAAGTGGCCAAAAGAGTGTCCACATGCAGGAACGGTTCCATGATAAGATAAGGCATACCCGGAAAGTAAACCACAAGTTCAATGCAAACGACGGAGAGACGTGGAATAATAGGAGTACATCAGAGCTCCGGCGGATGCATTCAAATACAGAACAGATCAGGAGGAACAACTCGATATGATGTTGAACGAACTTTTCGCAATTCATGAAGCAGACGTAACAGAAGAATTCCTGTTGAAAGCCGGCCGGAGTGAGATCGCAGAAGAATCGGCGGAGATATTCCGGCGGAGCAGGCTGGTTCCTGACGGGGTGGAATCACATAAGGAATACAAAAGTTAAAAGAAAAATATGAGTGAGGTAGCTCAGCCATGGTAGAGCAGAGAAACCAAGCCGATCATGGGTGTGGTCGGTACAGCAAAAAATCTATTGTCGCTGGTTCGATCCCAGCCCTCACTCCTGAAACATGAAAACTCACAGCCAACGTACAAAAGAATGGAGACGAGATCACAAATGAACACAGGATCTGCAATCGAAACTGAAAGATTATTCCTTCTCCCAAGCCGGACGGACAGAGATTCCGAGGCATTTTTACAAATGCTGCGGGATGATGGAGACTTCTCTATATTCTGCGGAGTCAGCCCATCCGAAAAACATGTAAGAAGGTTTGCAAACTATTTTGAGAGAACTGATCACGAGCTTTGCACCTATTCCATTTTTCCCAAACAGCAGAAAGACAAGTTTATCGGCTACGTAGGCGTACATAGAGAAATGGAAGACGAATACGAAATTGAATTTTATATCGCCAGAGAATACCGAAGAAACGGCTACTGTGAAGAAGCCAGCCGAGAGCTGATTAATCAGCTCTTTGGTGATGGGGTTTCTGCAAACGGAAAGAATCTTTTCGTCGATAAGCTGTATGTGACAACCCAGACAGAAAATGAATCAACGATCAGCCTGCTGCGGAAGCTGGGGTTCAGAGAAGTAGAGGACGGCCCGGTCATGGTTGTGTTGGGTAACATTTTCGAAAAAGAAGATAATTTTTTCGCAAATCCGGTAGTAAAACTGGTACTGACCAAGGAGGATTTTTCTTATGGCAATTAAATTTGAAGAATTGAGAAAATATATTGCACGCAACGTCCGTCTATCTATCTGTTTCGAGGATGGCTATTACCACGATTATCTGATGATGTCAGATATTCCGGAACAGAAATATGCCGGCTTTTTCACCTATGGTGTCGGAATGGTAGATGTGGAATTTTCCAGAGATGTTTATGCGGCCCTGCCGGAACCGGAAGGAGAATGCTGGTGCAGGAAAGATGATACAATGAAACCTGCGATGGAACTTATGATTTCGGAAGAACCGCGGGATATCAAACGGAGTGTGGAACAGAAGCTTTTGTTCCGTGACCTAAAACCGTATCTGCAGATCGGCAGACATTTTTCTATCGTAAATCGAAATGACTGGTCATCTGAATACTATGAATATCGGAATGAGATATCGGAGAAATACGATGATATGTATGTGTACGGCATCGGAATGGAAGAGTGTCCACATGTTGAGAAAATGTGGATGGATGTTCAGTATGAAACGGTTCGCAGAAAGCAGATGGTGATTGTGCTTTCCAATCAGCAGAGAGAAGATCTGAGAACAGAATAAAAGAGAACTTTTTATGCAACGGAAAAAGGAAAGGAAGAGAGCCAGAGATATGGATAGAGATCACACGTTTGATTTACCAGATTTAACAGAAGACTTCTGGAAAACCGTTGTGTTTGCACAGGAGGATCCCCCTTCTGGAATGGGCGGCCCGGGATGTGTATGTCTGCTCAGCAAAGAGGGAAAAGAGTATATTTTCGGATTTGAAGAGACACCATTTTACAAAAGTACCGAGCTTTTCCCGATCTTTGAGACGACCGATGAAAGAATTGGTTATCGTCATAAATATAAAGCAGAAGATCACGGCTGGAAATATCTGGAGAAAGAAAATGCACTGATCCGGGAAGATATTCTGGATGCTTACAGCAAAGCGGCTGCGGAGGCGAAACGGGAAAAGGAAAATTTCTGGCATTTTTATGCCATCGATCTGGCCGGCCGGGCGATTGGCGTGGAGCATCTGGAACGATATGATTACATCGGAAGCGTTCTGTACAGGGAAAGAATGGAGCGGGAAATGGCGGAAAGCCGGAAAAAACGCGAGAAGGAGAAACTGACGGAGAACGAATTTAACTGGAAGCCGATGCATGTGAACAATATTCCGGACAATTCTGAGATGGGCGTTTACGCACTGCTGATGAGAAGGAATGACGGAAAAATCAAGGGTGTAAAATACTCGATTCTGTATCAGTACGAGGAGCACAGCCCGATGCTGATATACAGTGATGCAAAGGTGGAAGCCTATATTCTTTTCTACGCGGATTACGATGATATCATCGGTCCGTGGGATTATCATTCTGTCAGCAGACAGGAATGTGCAGAGCTTTACGGAAAAGAAAATCATTTTCCGCCGGAATTGGCATATTATGACTGGATTACGTTTTCAGATGGTGATATTCATAACTTCGGCAGATTTCTCCGCACATTCCAAAGTCTGGAAGAAGCTAAAGCATATGCGATGTATTATGCGAATGTGAACAGCGGTGGAATCAACAAGGAAACAATTCTGAAACAAGAAGAGGAATCCAGAATCGAAGATCATGTGAACCGTATTGCACATTACGAAGCATATCAGATGTATCGAAAATATTATAAAAAAATTCTGGATGCCATCAGCGAAGAAAACTGTTTCCCGGATTCCTGCAGCGGAGGCGGTGTATATCTGCGGGAGGCAATTTTAAAGAAAGTGCCGGAGATCACAGAAGAACAGCTCAGGATGATCTGGAGAGAACTTCCATTTGTGATTGAGAAGAGAACGCAGGACTGGATTGAACGGGAAAAGCAGTTCAGTGAAAATTATATCCGAAAGGCCAAAAAGCGGAAACCCGGGAAAACGAAAAGAACCGCAGATCAGATCGGGAAATAAAGGAGAGGTGCAATATGGGTATTTTAGAATTTCTGGAATGTTTTGATCCACTGACGGAAATCTGCGTTGAAGATGCCACGGAAGTCGTGTTTGAAGGAAGGGCAGAAGATTTTCCTGAAGAAAAGGATAAGGCCTATATCATCGTTCCGTCTCGCACAAACAACAGAGATGGCGTGATTAGGCTGTTTGTTTCGAAACAGGAATATTTGGAGAAAAAGTGCGGGCAAAATAAAATATATGTACTGGATGCACTTTTGGCTATTCTGTATTCTGTTATGAGAAAAAATTCTGAAGCAAAACAGGTATTTCTTACCATGGTGGAAAAAGCGGAGGACTATAATGAAATACTGCAGAAGTGGGAAAAAGCTCCTGAGAAAGAAAAAGAGCCGCTTGAACGGGAAAAACAGGGGAGATGGAAAGCTTTTCTGGAGGAAAAAGAGCATCTTCTTCGGGAAATGAAACAAATAGAACCACTTTGGGATATTTCGGGTCAGTGGATCGGATACAGCCAGGAAGAGCTGGAGTATTTTGCAGAGTATCTGGTAAGAAGAAAGAACATGCTTCTGGAAAGAAAACACACGCTGGAAGCACAAAGCTGGGCACAATGCCATGAAGATGAACTTTGCCAGATCATGAAAGCGGACTACCCAAATGAGGGGATTGCAGCGTTGGCACTGGAAAAGCAGTATGGACTGGATGAACAGCAGGCCAGAATGATTTTCGATTTGAGATTTCGATTCATGTTTGGAACAGCCAGAGATCTGGTAGAACGAGACAATATGGTAATTGGACGTATGCTTGAAATTTTTCTGAAAGATGAGGGAGGGGCAGAAGGATGATTTTCCTGGCGGGATCTGCGGCGAGCGGAAAAACGAAAAAAGCGGTTGCATATGGCTGGAAAGAGCGAAAAACCAGCGAGGATGGAGTTCTCCTTTTTTCACTGCAGCATGAAAAGAAGGAGATGTGGAAGATTCTGCAGAGCATGTACGGGCAGGAGGAGCTTTCCAAGATAGAAATTGATGATACACCAGCGATGATGGTGGAGAGAATGGCAGAAATCATAGCGCAGAAAGCAGAGAATGGAGCAATTTCTGTTTTTGTGATTGATGAAGTGCCGATGATGACAAGCAGAAAAAATTTTGCCGACAGAAAAGAAGAGCTGCGGTATATGATTGGCTTGCTGGGAAACTGCGAGAAAAAAGAACATGTTGTGATTGTAGCCGTTATTCCAGTGTCGAAATACTGTACAGAAATGCAGAAGAAAAAAGAAGTAAGTACCTGTTATGGAGAAATAGAAAAACCAGAAAATTGTCTGGTTTTCGTATAGACAAGAACCTGTCCACATATGGGATACGGCAGGTGGTAAGATAGCAGGTAGAAAGAGACAACAGAAGGATTACCAGTAAAAGCTCCAAGGGAGGTAGCAGCGAATGATTCTTTACAAATACACAGCAGACTGTTCAAAACTGAATCTGGAACAGGAGGATTCAACGAAGGAAGGATATGAGCGTCTCTATTCCAGACGGAGTGATGCTGCGGAATGGAACAGCAAGTTTTACACTGCCTACCGTACAGAAAAGAAGTTTTTCATTATGATCAGTGATATTCTGAATGGTCAGATGACGATTGTGGCTGCACTTGAGATGGAAGTGGTTCCCCGGGTATGTGTGGATTGTATTCAGAAGATACTGCCGGAAATTGAGTTGCTTGCGTATGAGGAGATCACAAATGATGCGTTTTGCAAAGAACTGGTTCGGGCAGAACGGAATAACTGGACGGAGTGTTACAGCGGGTCGCTGAAGGAAAAATTAAAACTTGCGATAGAACCAGAACATCACAGTTTTTTTGAACCTGTTGCGTATCAGGTAAGTGAACGGATTTATACCGCTCAAAATATGACCAGACAAAAGCAGGCGGAGCAGATGCAGGAAATTATGGCATCGGAAAGCTTCTATGACGAAATGGAGCGGATTTACGCCCCGGAAAATGAAAAACGTTTTGTTGGGCATCCGGTTCATTATCTGATCACAGCCGGTGACAAAGCGGCTGCGGATGATATGATAGATCTTCTGATTCCGGCACTGCTGGAGAATCAACGATTGCTGAGCTGCAGAGTTTACGATGTGCAGAAGATGACATACAAGGCAGAGCGGGAAGATAATTTTGACAATATTTTCTCCAGTGCTAGAGGCGGAACAGTGATTCTGAATCTGGAAGGTGAAAAGAGTACAGGAATGTATGCCACCGGCAATTATGATCTGGCGAAAACACTTGGGAAGAAACTGAATGAGTATGGAAATTCTACATTGTTTATCTTTGTGGACATTTCCGGAAGCCGCAGCGTATCGGATGAGACGATAGCGGAAATTCTTTCCAACGCGGATCTGATTCAGATTCAGGAAGGCCAGGGAGATCTGGAACGGGCGACGGGCTATTTGAAACGTCTGGCGGATAAGACAGAGTATCACGACTACACGATAGAAGAGCTGACGCGGTATCTTCCGAAAGAAAAGAAATTGTATTCTGTATCGGATATCTTTTCTGCCTACAACAGATGGTACGGAAGCGGATTAAAAACGCATATTTACAAGGCCTACAAACAAAAAGACCTCGTCAAAATTCAACTGAAAAAGAAGACAGACAAGCCGTATGTGGAGCTGCAGAAAATGGTAGGCCTGTCGGATGTAAAGAAAGTGACAGATGAGATTCTGGCGGCGGCCAAAATGCAGAAAATGCGGAAACAGATGGGTCTTCCGGGGGTTCAGTCATCCATGCATATGCTGTTTTCCGGAAATCCAGGGACAGCAAAGACAACCGTGGCGCGTCTGCTATCCCAGGTCTTGAAGGAAGAGGAAGTGCTGAAATATGGCCACATTGTAGAGTGCGGCAGACAGGATCTGGTCGGAAAATATGTCGGCTGGACGGCACAGATTGTTGAGAGTAAATTTCAGGCGGCGCGTGGCGGCATTCTGTTTATCGATGAGGCGTATTCTCTTGTAGAAGACAACCGCACGTATGGCGCCGAGGCGATCAATACCATTGTGCAGGAGATGGAGAATTACCGGGATGAGGTCATTGTCATTTTTGCAGGATATCCGGAGAAGATGAAGGAGTTTCTGGAGCAGAATGAAGGTCTTGCAAGCCGCATTGCCTTTCACCTGAATTTCCCGGATTACTCACCGGTAGAACTGACGCAGATTCTGGATCTGATGCTGGAAAAATCGGAATACCGGATGGACGAAAGAACAAGGGAAAAATGCTTTTCCATCTGCGCCGATGCCTGTCGGGAAGAAAATTACGGCAATGGACGGTTTGTCAGAAACCTGCTGGACCACGCTATCATGCGCCAGGCAGACCGCCTGATTCGGGAACATCAGAATGGTACGCTGGGAAAAGAGGAGGCATGTCTTCTGACAGCGGACGATTTCGAGATGATCGGACTGAAAAAGAAACCACAGAGCCGGCAGATCGGGTTCTGCGCCGGGCGAACAGCATAAAAATTAAACCAGCGGTTAAGTGCAGAAAACGAAAACATGTGATACAGTATATACATGAAGATTGCGGGAGTGCAAAGCACGTAGCAATCTGGTATCAAAGGGGTCAAAAAACCTTTTGACCCCAACATCTATACATAACAAAACACGGATATTCACAAAAAGACCAGAAAGGGGGAATGAGCACATGAAGTTAAGCGAGCTGTTGAATGTGTTGAAAACAGCAGAAACTGCGGAAGAGATGGATGCGGGGAGAGAAGAAATCGCAGCACTGATTCCGGCCGTACAAACCATGTTCGGCTATGATCAGAAGAACAGTGCACATCAGTATGACTTATGGATGCATTCCCTCCATGTGGTCTGCAATCTTCCGCGGAGGATGGAAAATGATATGGTCTATCTGGCGGCGCTGCTGCACGATATCGGAAAGCCTGAAGCACAGTGCAGGGGAAAACACGAGTGTGATCCGGACATGCATTACTACGGTCATCCCGAAAAAAGCATGGAAATCGTGCGCGATATCGTGATCCCGGAGCTGGACCGGCAGGGGTATGTGATTCCGTGTTTCGATGTACAGGAACTTCTTTATTACGTGAAATACCACGATGATCATGTCAGTGTGAAATTAAAGCACGTCAGACGCCACACAAAAATGGCCAGCTTTGCGATGTTTCAAAACCTGATGCTGCTACAGACGGCAGATGCCAAAGCACATATCCAGATCCCTGTTATCGCCGAACGGGCAGAAATCTGCGGACGGCTTGCCGGTGAGGAAGGCAGACTTCTCTATCAGAAAATTCTGGATGGGGAGTAGGCTGATGAGCCGAAGCTGTAAAAAAACGCCCGTCAGCAAAGGCCGATGCAAAAATTCCCGTTGGGCAAAGCGCGCGGCAAATAAGAGGGTTCGACGGGCGAAAACACTGTGGGGAAAATCAAAAGCATTTCGAAAAATTTCTGAGACATGGGATATCTGCGACTGGAAATTTTACGGTGAGAGACCCTAAAATCCGAATCGGGAAGAAAAAAATCACTGGGGAAAATGCTATTACAGAAAATGATCTGGAAAAGATGCATGAAACCATGGATGAATTATGAATCAAGATCCCGAAAGGAAATCCTGAGCTGGGGACAGAAGACAGAAACACTAAAATAACAGAATAAGGCGGTAGTTTAACGGGCAAAACCTGTGCAGAAAAAAAGGTTTCATGTTTGTGGAACACACAGCAACTTTTTGAGGAGAATAGGGAGGCACAGAATGCAGGTTCAAGTCCTGCCCGCCTTACGCGAGTGAGGTAGCTTAAAAGAAAGAGCGCGAAAAAACGGTCATGTGCGTGACCGTAACGGCAAACTTTTTTCCAGTGGTAATGGCGAAGATGCCGGTTCAAATCCGGCCCTCACTCAGAAAAAAACAGAAGAGCAAACGAGAAAGAATGGAGTCCATAGATCCAGAAAAGGATGTCTGGAGAAAACAGTGGAACGAAGGAAAGGAGCGGCAGCGATGGATTTTGCAGAATGGATACGGGAGCAGGCGACAAAAACTTATACAGAAAATGGAGCAACAGCACGGAACACAACCGGCGATGCGCGGCTGGATCTGTTTGCGACAATTGGATCCCTGCGCAGAGCGGATCCGGAAAGAATTGAGCTTCTGTTTGCGGAAGCATATCAGGCAGACCCGCTGTTCGCATTGAAAATCCTGTTTTATGCGCGTGATATCCGGGAAGGTCTCGGCGAGAGACGTGTCTTTCGGATTCTACTACAGTATCTTGCCGAGTACCATCCGCAGGCAGTTATTGCCAACCTTGATCTGATTGGTGTTTTCGGCCGTTTTGACGACTGGTACTGCCTGATCGGAACTGGCGTTGAGGACGAGATGTGGAGTGCCATGAAGCAGCAGCTGGAAGCAGATCTGAAAAACTTTCAGGAGGGAAAAAGCGTTTCCCTGCTTGCTAAATGGATCAAAACGGCAGACTCTAAAAATACGGAGACGAGAAAACTCGGCATTCTGACGGCGCAGAAACTCGGCTATCCTGTTTACAACTTCAAAAGAATCGTCCGTTCTCTGCGGAAATATATCGGTGTGCTGGAAGTGAAAATGTCAGAAAGAAAGTGGGAGGAGATCGTTTACCCGGAGGTCTCCGGAAGAGCCATGATGATTTACAGGAACGCATTTCGAAAACATGATGAAAAGCGTTTTAACCAGTATCTGGCGAAGGCACTGGATGGAAAAGAAAAGATTCATGCGGAGACGCTGTACCCGTATGATCTCGTGGAAAAAGTTCTGTATGGACGTCAATGGAATCAGGTATTGGAGGCGCAGTGGAGGCAGCTGCCGGATTATGTGGCGCAGGAAACGAATGCAATTGTCATTGCAGATGTTTCCGGTTCCATGAGTGGAAGACCCTTGGCGACATCCATTGGTCTTGCTATTTACTTTGCAGAGCGGAACCGGGGCGCTTACCACAATCTTTTCATGACGTTCAGCCAGAAGCCGGAATTTGTTTCTCTGAGAGGGGAAACCCTGTTGCAGAAAATCAAATACGTCGAGCGTACGGAATGGGGGATGAATACTAATCTTCAGGCTGCATTTGAGCGGGTTCTGGAAACAGCGATGGATCACGATGTACCGCCGGAAGAAATGCCGAAAGCGCTGATCGTTGTATCTGACATGGAGATCGACAGATGCGGAGACCGCAATTGGATGTTTTATGATCATATGAAAGAAAAGTACGAGTATTGCGGCTACCAATTGCCGAATATTATTTTCTGGAATGTAGACAGCCGAAACGATATTTTCCATGCCGACAGTCGGAGAAAAGGTGTCCAGCTATACAGCGGCCAGTCGGTTACGACATTCCAGAATCTCCTGAACAATATTGACAGCACACCGGTCAAATCGATGGAAAAAGTGATTGAGAGCGAGCGGTACGCATGCGTCAGAACTGGAAATGCGGCATGAAAATGTTAAAGTTAGCAGTATGGATAGAAAGCTTTCAAAAGATGTAAAGCTGATATTGGAAAATAGAATGTAGAAGAATAAAGGAAAAGAGGACACTATGGCATCAAGCATGATTCACTTGGCAATTGTACAGGAGATGAGAAAGAAAGTCTCGTTTCGAGATATCAACCGCCTGTTCCTTGGGGTGATTCTGCCGGATGGGGCGGTGGCGGGAAATAGCCATTTAAAGAAGATCTGCGAAAATACCGGATACACATACGATCTCGAATGTTTCCGCGACAGATACGGGAAATACATGGAGAAGGATGATTTATATCTCGGCTATTATCTTCATCTGATCCAGGATATGCTATATCGGAGATTTATGTATGGGGAGCATGGCTGGAATTCGAGCGTTCCTGGAAATGTAGAAAAACTGCATCGGGACTACGAGATATTAAATGAATATGTTTCGAAAAAATATGGTCTTTTCCAGGAAATGATCCAGGAGCTGGATCTTACAGAAGAGCCATTGGCACAGCTTGCTGAATTCGATGTGAAAGGTCTTATAAAAGAAGTCCGCGGGGAATTCGTCCAGAGAAAAGAAGAGAAATTGTCCATCCTTACCAGACAAATGGCCGACGAGTACATCGCACGCGCGACGGAATTCTGCGTGGAAGAACTCAAGACACTGTCCAAAGGAAAATCAGGTCTGGACAGTACTGTGTGGAGCTGGGAAAAACCAGAAAACATATCCCATGAAGCAGCAGCTGGAAGCAGATCTGAAAAATTTTCGGGAGGGAAAAAGCGTTTCCCTGCTTGCCAAATGGATCAAGACGGCAGATTCGAAAAGGGAAGAGACGAGAAAGCTCGGCATTCTGACGGCGCAGAAGCTCGGCTATCCGGTTTACAACTTCAAAAGAATCGTCCGTTCCCTGCGGAAATACATCGGTGTGCTGGAAGTAAAAATGTCAGAAGGAAAGTGGGAGGAGATCGTATACCCGGAGGTCTCCGGAAGAGCTATGATGATTTACCGGAACGCATTCCTGAGACATGACATGGAGCGTTTTGACCGGTATCTGATGAACGCACTGGAGGGAAAAGAAAAGATTCATGCGGAGACGCTGTATCCGTACGATCTTGTAGAAAAAATACTGTACTTCAATCCGTGGGACGAGGTAATGGAAGCACAGTGGCGCCAGCTGCCGGACTATGTGGCGAAGGAAACGAATGCGATTGTCGTTGCAGATGTTTCCGGTTCTATGTGGATAAGACCCATGGCTACAGCGATTGGCCTTGCCATTTACTTTGCAGAGCGGAACCGGGGTGCTTACCACAATCTTTTTATGACATTCAGTGAGAAGTCGGAATTTGTTTCCCTGAAGGGGGAAACGCTGGAGCAGAAAGTCCAATGTGTTAAGAGTGTTGGCTGGGGAATGAATACGAATCTGCAGGCTGCATTTGAACACGTTCTGGAAACAGCACGGGATCACGATGTTCCGCCGGAGGAAATGCCGAAAGCACTGATCGTTGTCTCGGATATGGAGATTGATGCCTGCGTGGACGAGAACTGGATGTTGTATGATTATATGAAAGAAAAGTACGAGTACAGCGGCTATCGGCTGCCGAACGTTGTTTTCTGGAATGTGAACAGCCGACACGACCTTTTCCATGTCGACAGCAAAAGAAAAGGGGTTCAGCTGTACAGCGGAGAGTCGGTTACGACATTCCGGAATCTCCTGAGTAACATCGACACCACACCGGCGGCAGCGATGGAACAGATCATCGAAAGCGAGCGGTATGCGTGTGTCAGAACAGGGATGTGGAAGAAAAGATGTAAAGTTGTGATTGGAAAACAGGATGTAGGAGAATAAAAGAAAAACGGACGCTGCGTTTCAAAGATGAAGCAGTGTCCGTTTTTTACTATATGTAAGATACCGGGGTCAAAAGGTCAAAAAGCCCTTTGCCCCCAACATCTATTTAAGAAAAGTTGACAGTTGAAAAATTATCCAAAATACTCTCCTGCCAGTTCCTTAAACGCCGGCAGTGCCCGCTCAATCTGTGCAGTGGTAACGCAGTACGCGATCCGTACGAATCCCGGTGCACCGAAGTCATTGCCGGGTACAAGAAGAAGTTCGTGTTTTTTCGCTTTCTCACAGAACGCATACGCATCCGGTTCCGGAGTTTTCATGAAGAGATAGAAAGCGCCGTCCGGGTGAACGCAGGTGAAGCCGTAGGCGGTTAAGGAATCATACAGCAGATCGCGGTTTTTCTTGTAGACCGAAAGATCAGAAACCTGTCCTGCGCATTTGGCGATGACGTGTTGGATCAGGCTTGGTGCGCAGACGAAGCCGAGGGCGCGTCCGGCGCCGCAGACGGCTGCGTAGATGGTTCTTGCATCATCGACCTCATCCGGAACGAGAACGTAGCCGATACGCTCGCCCGGCAGGGAGAGGGATTTGCTGTAGGAGTAGCAGACCAGCGTGTTTTTGTAATATTTTGTCAGATACGGAACTTCCACGTCTCCGTAGACAAGCTCGCGGTACGGTTCATCAACGATCAGATAAATCGGATGACCGTATTCGGCAGATTTTGTTTCCAGAAAAGCAGCGAGCTTCTGAATGTTTTCTTCGGTGTAGACAACGCCGGACGGATTGTTCGGGGAATTGACGAAAACACCTTTGGTGTGCGCTGTGACAGCGGCCGAGAGGCGGTCAAAGTCGATCTGGAACGTGGAAGAATCAGCCGGCGTTTCGATCATGGCTGCGCCTGCAGATTCGATGAAAACACGGTATTCCGGAAAGTACGGGGTAAATACGATATACTCGTCGCCCGGAACGGTTAAAGCGCCAAGGACGATGCGGAGCGAAGCGGCTGCACCGCAGGTCATATAGAAGTTGTCAGCGTGGAACGTGGTACCAAAGCGTTTGTTCAGGTCGGCTGCAACGGCGGCGCGGGTATCGGCATCGCCCTGCGCGGAGGTGTAGCCGAAGAGATAGTAATCGTCTTTGGAATCGAGCAGCTCCTTGATGGTCTCATGAACGGAGGCCGGAGCCGGCACGTTTGGGTTTCCGATACTGAAATCAAAGACGTTTTCTGAGCCGATCTCGGCAGCGCGTTTTTTACTGTATTCGAAAATCTCGCGGATTACCGATTTTTTTGTGCCGAGAGTTACCATTTTTTCTGAAATCATGTGTCAATCCTCCTGAAGTAAATTGTTTGCCGCTGTTTTAAATGAACTGTAAATATTATTCTTTTTTCTGCTTTTTCCTTATTTTAGCAGACAAAGACTGAATTGTAAATGCAGCATTTTCGGTCTCATGCTCCCGCAGGCTGAAAAGATGGCGGAAGCACACCACGAGTGATATCAGCAGACTGCCGAGCCGCACGGACGGAAGAAAGCGGGAAATTTGTGCGGCAACGGCAAACCCGGAGAACGAAACGATCGAGCGCAGACTGTGTGGCTGGATAATGAGAATCAACGAAAACGTCAGATAAAACGCCGCCAGAAGAAGCACCGGCCGCAGATCCGGCAGGAGGCCGAGCAGCACGCCGAACGAGACAGAGATCGCCTTTCCGCCTTTCGCAGGCTGCAGAAACGGCCATGCGTGTCCGGCCACCGGGGCGAGCAGAATCAGGGCGAAAATCCAGGAACCCATCGAAACAGCGGAACTGTGCGCCGCCAGAAACACCGGCAGAAATCCCTTCCCGATATCGCACAGGACGCAGAGCAGTCCAATCCGCGGTCCGGCCACTGAAAAGGCGTTGAAGGCACCGGGATTCTGATCTTCATTCACAGTTCGGACATCCACGTGGCAGAAGTATTTTGGAATCAGGTACGAATACAGTACGCTGCCCGAGAGGTACCCGAAGAAACTATAAAACAGATAAGCAGTAAGCATCATAAGCAGTTACTCCGAAATTAATTTTTCCAAAAGGTGTGTAATTGACGTTCCCGCCTGCGGATGGCTGTTTTGATGCTGGGCATCGCGCATCGCAATCTGACGTGCATCATCGCGGGCAAGCGAAATACCGGCCTCTGCCAGCTCTTTCTGATGTGCGCCGGTCACGGACATTCCGCGTGAGACAAAAAAAGCACGGTTTTTTGTTTCGCAACCCGGAATCGGATCAGTGTGGACGAGCGGAACGCGCCGCACAGCGGCCTCGGTACTGCTTAAGCCCCCGGGCTTTGTAAACAGCACATCGGCAGCGGCCATATATTCCGCAACGTGGCGTGTAAAACCGATGATATGTACATTTGGGTTCTTATGGAACTGCAGCCGGAGCGAACGCATCCGTTTTTTATTATTTCCGCAGATGATCACAGCCTGTTCGCCGTTTTCCAGCCGGGAAACGAGTTCATGTGCGAGCAGATGCACTTTGCCGAATCCCATACTGCCGCTCATGACGAGAAACAGCGGAGCATTCTCGGGAAGACCGAGATGGCGGCGCACATCCTCTTTGGATGCAGGGCGCGCAAATGCGGGCCGCACCGGAATACCGAGAGGAAGCAGTTTTTCTTCCGGGATGCCGCAGGATGCAAACTCCGGGATCAGATCCTTGTGCGGAACCACATAGTAATCGCAGTTCGTCTCTTCCCAGAACGGAATGCACGCGTAATCGGTGGCAACGGCAACGCAGGGAATCGTCAGCCGTCCTTTCTGTTTCATCCAGGTCAGTGTTTCCGCCGGATAAAGATGTGTGGTGACAACGGCATTAAAATGGTTTTGATCAATATAATCTGCAAGCGCATTTCCAAGCCGCGCATTTGCATAGTAAACGGGGGATTTCCAGGGAAATTTCCGTACCAGCTCACCAAGCTGATAGAGTGCGCCGAAGCCGGCCGGAAAAACGGAGACGAGCTTCACATAAGCTCCGCCGACCAGTGCGGAGGTATGCTTTCGTCCGAGGCTCATCAGATCCAGAACCTCGGCTTCGTGGTGATAAAAATTCAGACTTTCTTTTAATGCAGAGGCCGCAGCATTGTGGCCACCGCCAGTATTGCAGGATAAAATCAGTACCTTCATAAGAAAACTCCATTCTTTTGTTGTATCCCAAAGAGAACCTGAAAAAGGGGATGCCGATGATTTGTTTTCAGACACGCTTTAGTATAGAACGCTGTTATTTTTCGGACAATCCACAAAATGAGAAAAGTGTCTGATATAACAGAAAAGCGACAAGCTGCAGAAACACCGGGGAGACGCAGAGGTAGCATCCACCTGCGGATCAAGATATTGAGAGAAAGAAAAGAAACAACGGATGCCTGAAAAATTGGCAAAATAGAATAAAATCAAAAGAAAAAGAAACGAAAAACAGGATAAAATGCTGAAAAATCAATTGACATCTATTCCAAAACTTCGTATCATAAAGACAGAATGGGGCGCGTTCGGAAAGCGATCTGCGCACCGGAAAATACAGGAGGTAAGCTTAAAATGGGTAAATGGCAGAGAAGTCTTTACCAGCCGGTTCTGCCGCTGGGAAAAGACGGAAAAAGGGTAACAGGAAGCGCGGAACATATCGCACTTTCCAGAAAAGCAGCAGGCGAGGGTATGGTTCTGGTGAAAAACGAGAACGAGACATTGCCGCTCGCAAAAGGCACAAAAGTAGCTTTATTTGGAAAAGGAACGATTGATTACGTAAAAGGCGGCGGCGGAAGCGGTGACGTTACCGTTGCGTATATCCGCAACTTCTACGAAGGCATGAAGATCAAAGAGGCCGAGGGGGAGGTTTCTCTGTTCCATGAACTTCCGGAATTCTATGAGAAAAATGTAAAAGAACAGTATGCTGCAGGTGCTGTACCGGGCATGACAAGAGAGCCGGAAGTACCGGACGAGCTGGTACAGAAAGCAAAAGCATATACCGATACCGCAATCATCACCATCTGCCGCTTCTCCGGCGAGGGCTGGGACCGCAAATGCCAGATCACCGAGGAAGGCTATGAGCTGTTTGAGGATGAGAAAAAACAGATCGAGCTGAGCGCCAGCATCTTCGAAAACGGCGACTTCTGCCTGACAAACGGCGAAGCAGCCATGGTAGAAAAAGTAAAAGCAAACTTTAAAAATGTCATCGTTGTCATGAACGTCGGCGGTATGGTTGATACCAGCTGGTTCAAAGACTGCAAAGAGATTCCGGCGGTGCTGATGGCATGGCAGGGCGGCATGGAAGGCGGCCTCGCGGCAGCGGACGTTGTAACAGGCGACGTCAACCCATCGGGTAAACTGGTTGATACCTACGCAGCAACCCTCGAGGATTATCCATCCACCGAGAACTTCCATAAATCCGTTTATTACGTGGATTACAACGAGGATATCTACGTTGGTTACCGTTATTTCGAGACGATTCCGGGCGCAGCGGAGAAGGTCAATTATCCGTTCGGCTTCGGTCTTTCCTACACCAGCTTTGAGACAGAAGTTCTGGGGGCAGAAGAGAAGGATGGAAAGATTGTTGTAAAAGCAGCTGTTACCAACACCGGAAAACGTGCCGGAAAAGAAGTTGTACAGCTCTACTATGGCGCACCGCAGGGCAAGCTTGGCAAACCGGCCAAAGAGCTCGGCGCTTACCGGAAAACAAGACTGCTGCAGCCAGGCGAGACACAGAGAGTCGTTCTTTCCTTTACAGTGGAAGATATGGCATCTTTTGATGATCTTGGAAAGGTTGCAAAATCTGCCTATGTTCTTGAGGCAGGAAGCTACGTCTTCTACGTTGGAAACAATGTAAGAGATGCGAAGAAACTGGACTTCACCTACGATCTGGCAGAGGCAGAAGTGACTGCACAGTACACCAGCCTTGCCGCTCCGCATAAGCTGGAAAAACGTCTCCTTGCGGATGGAACCTACGAAGCGCTTCCGACCGATAACGGCCCTGTCGAGGAAGAAGGACTGGAGCGTCAGGATAAGCTGACTCTGGAAGGTTTCCTCCCGGCAGTCAAAGCACAGGAGAGAAAGAGCTTTGGCGAGCTTATGGAAGCAGCAAAGACGAATCCGAACCTGATGAATGTGGCCGAGGGAAAAGAAACGCTCGACGAGTTTGTAGATAAGCTTCCGACAGAAGCACTCATTCATCTGCTCGGCGGTCAGCCGAACACAGGAGTTGCCAACACGTTTGGCATGGGAAATCTGCCTGAGTACGGCATCCCGAATATCATGACCGCAGACGGACCGGCAGGCCTTCGCATTCAGCCGCAGTGTGGCGTCAACACGACCGCATGGCCGTGCGCAACATTGCTTGCCTGCACCTGGGATCCGGAGCTGATCGAAGAGATCGGTAAAGCCGGCGGAGAGGAAGTCAAAGAAAACAACATCGGCATCTGGCTGACCCCGGCTGTCAACATTCACAGAAGCCCGCTCTGCGGAAGAAACTTTGAGTATTATTCCGAGGATCCGCTTGTAGCCGGAAAATCCGGTGCGGCAATGGTACGCGGTATGCAGTCCGAGCATATCGGGGCAAGTGTGAAACACTTCTGCTGCAACAACAAAGAAACAAACCGAAAAGACAGCGATTCCCGCGTTTCCGAGCGTGCGCTGCGTGAGATTTACCTGAAAGCCTTCGAGATCATCGTAAAAGAGGCAGATCCATACACAATCATGTCGTCCTACAACCTGATCAACGGCGTTCAGGCATCTGAGAACAAGGATCTTTTGACCGGTATTCTGCGCGGTGAGTGGGACTTTAAGGGAATGGTAACGACCGACTGGTGGACACACGGCGAGCATTACCGCGAGACAAAAGCCGGAAATGATATCAAGATGGCAAACGGATACGAGGAGCGCGTACAGGAGGCATTTGAGAAGGGATACATCACCCGCGACGAAATCGCTCTTTGTGCAAAACGAATCCTGACCATGATTCTTCGCATGGACTGATGTGGATGCATGTGAATAAATAAAGAAAAGTGTAGATAACGCATAAAAAAATCGTATGCTGTTGTGGAAAAAGCAACAGCATACGATTTTTTACTTTCCGGACAGGATTCTTTCCTGTTTACACGGCAATGATCTGTAGCAAGACTCTGGCGACCGCAGCTCACGAAAAGTCTTTTGCAGAAACGCTCCGGGAAAGAAACCTGTTTTCAGGCAGTAGCCTTCTGTAGCTCTGCCATGATCTTAAATTCCCGCACGACCATAACGATGCTGACTGATGCGGCTGCAAGGTCTGCAATCGGTGCAGTGTACATCACGCCGTCAATGCCGAAGAGATACGGAAAAATCAGCAGCAGCGGAAGCAGGAAAATAATCTGTCTCGTCAGCGAAAGAAAAATACCCTTCTTCGGTGCTCCGATTGAGGTAAAGAAGTTTGAGCTGACCGGCTGGATACCGTTCAGGAATGTGAAAAACAGGAAAATACGGAAGTACCGCTCTGCAAAATGCAGGTACTCTTCTGAACCGGAACCAAAAATGCCGATAATCTGGCGCGGAAAGAGCTGGAAGCAGAGGAAGGCGACGATGGAAATGGCAGTCGCCGCAAAAACTGCTTTTTTATAAGCGTCCTTCACGCGGTCATATTTCTGTGCACCGAAGTTGAAGCTGACAATCGGCTGAAGTCCCTGGGAAATGCCGATGACAAAGGAGAAGAACAGCATATTCACCTTTGAAATAATACCGGCGCATGCAAGCGGAATGTCGCTTCCATAGACGGAATTGGAGCCGTAGTAGGTCAGTGTGTTGTTCATAACGATCTGAACAACCATCATTGCCACCTGATTGAATGCCGGAGTTGCACCAAGCGCAGCGATCCGTGCCCAGCAGGCTATTTTTGGCTTCAGATCGGAAAGAGAAAGCGGCAGCGTTTTAAAACCGCGCAGATAGAAGACAACGAGCGCGAATGATAAAATCTGTCCGGTGATCGTGGCGAGCGCTGCACCTGCCATGCCCATGTGGAAAACGAAGATGAACAGCGGGTCGAGAATCGTGTTGACGATCGCGCCGACCAGGTTGCACAGCATGGAAAATTTCGGGCTGCCATCCGCGCGGATCAGGTTGGAGCCGCCGATTGTGACGATCAGAAACGGGAAGCCGATGGAGGTAATTCTGGTGTAAGTACAGGCGTAATCAATGACATCCGGCGTCGCACCAAAGAGAAGCATCATCGGACGCAGAAAAAGCTGAACGGCAACGCAGAGGATCACACCGAGGATTGCCAGCATGGAGATGGCATTTCCAACATAGGATTTCGCGTGCTCCGGATCCTTTCTGCCCATGCAGAGATTGAAGTTTGCAGCACCGCCGATGCCGCAGAGCAGACCGATGGATGTGCAGACCATGCTGAGTGGGAACGCTACGTTGGTCGCTGCGTTTCCGAGCACGCCGATGCTGTGACCGATAAAGAGCTGGTCTACCATGTTATAGAGGGCGCTGACGAGCATCGCGATGACGCTCGGAATCGCAAAACGCCGCAAAAGAGAGCTGACCGGTTCCGAGCCGAGAGGATTTTCGGAAGGTTTCATAGAGGGTATCTCCTTTCAAATGGAATAAAAATTCATCGTTTGTATCGGGTGAACATTCCCGGAAAAACTCCGAGACTATATAGTATACCATAGAAAGAAAACAGAAAACAAGAGGGTGACCGCTATTTTCAGGAAGTGTAACAGAATCGTAGCAGAACTCTCTGCATTTTTAAAAAAGGGATTGACAAAAATGAAATATTAACCTATATTGAAACAAGGTTAACAATTCGAAAGCAGAAAGAATTGGATACAAGAACCTGCGAGGAGGACTTACATTCATGAAAAAATCAAAACTTACCACAAAACAGATTGTACTGACCGGCATGATGACGGCAGTGCTTGCGGTACTGTCCATTGTGACGATTCCGCTTCCGACCGGCGTTCCGGTGACGCTGCAGACCTTTGCAATGGCATTTTGCGGCTACGTGCTTGGCTGGAAATTGGGAGGTGCATCGTCCGCTCTTTATCTGATCCTCGGCGCGATCGGCGTTCCGGTTTATGCCGGCATGAGCGGTGGATTCGGCGCTCTTCTCGGACCGGCCGGCGGCTTTATTTTCGGATTTATTCCGATGGCAATGCTCTGCGGTGCCGGAATTAAAAAAGGCTTCCCGGGCAAACCATTCGTTCTTGGAATCGCAGGTCTTGCGGTATGTCACGCATTCGGTGTGGTACAGTTTTCCATTGTAACAGGAAACACGATCCCGGCTTCGTTCCTTGCAGTTTCCGTTCCGTACATCGTAAAAGATGTGATTTCCGTTGTAGTAGCTGAAATTCTCGGTGTAGCCGTTCGAAAAGCACTGTCAGCAGCTCATGTAATGAACTACGGAACCGCAGCATAATCACAGAGCGTTTCTGAAAAACCAAAAGATAAAAACAAGAGACAGGCATCCTGACAATCTGCCAGGTGTCTGTCTTTTTCTGTTTTGTCAAGCGGATATTCGCAATCCGCTTCGCTACTTGCCTGATTCGGTTAAAGTATTCCGCAGCAGCAGCGGTTATTTGAAAAAACGTGCAAAATGCATTTCATACAGTTTCAAAATTTTAATGAATTCCTAAGAAAGAGGCAAGAAGGCGTTAAGGGAGATATGGTAGGATAGAAAGCAGGAAAGAACAACAAAGGGGTTTGAAACTATGAGAAAAAGAACACGAAAACACCGGGGAACAGCGGGAAAAATGGTTGGAGGTTTTCTGGCATTTTTCTGCCTGATCCTGCTGACGGCCGGAATGTTCTGGGCAATCCAGGGATATGTTTCCTATCAGAAGGCAGTGAAGGAAAAGCCGCTCGCGCAGGCGGTAGAGGAAATCAGAAGCGAAGCACAGTGGGTTCCCCTGAAACAGGTGCCGGAGCTGTACAAAAAAGCGGTGCTTGCTGTCGAGGATCACCGGTATTACACACATCACGGGATAGACTGGATCAGCATGGCGCGCGCGGTTGTACATGACATCCGCGTGATGAAACCGGAGCAGGGAGGCAGTACTATCACACAGCAGCTGGTAAAAAACATGTATTACGATCAGAATAAGACACTTGCCAGAAAAGCGGCAGAGGCGTGGACAGCACTCTATGTGGAACGACAGCTCTCCAAGGAAGAAATTCTGGAGCTGTACATCAACACTATTTATTTCGGGGATGGCTATTACGGACTCAAAGAAGCATCGCGTGGTTATTTCGGAAAAGAGCCGCAGGATCTGACCGACAGCGAAGCCATTCTCCTCGCCGGAATCCCGAATGCACCGTCCGCCTACGCACCGTCGCGCCACGCGGATCTGGCGCTGCAGCGGGAAAAGCAGGTGCTGGCGGCAATGGTAAAATATGGATACCTGGAACAAAGTGAGACGGACAGCCTGCTGTGGGATGCGGCAGCCGATCCGGTTCTGGCACGATAGAAAGAAAAGTGAGGAAAAAAGAATGGGAAAACTGATCAGACTGGGGGCAACAGCGCTGTCCATGATTGGAATTTTGGTGATGATTCTCTGTGTGCAGGCGGCGATTTTATTTGTGAGGCTGTGCATCCGAAGAAAGCAGAAAAAAATTGAGCTGAAATAAGAGAAAGAAAAATGTGAGCAGAATTGCCGGAAGAAAAACGGTGATTCTGCTCGCGTTTTTTTTCTGTGAGCAATCCGATTGCGTTTCCGCCGGGAAAAAGGTATAATGAAAAACAGGCAAAAAAATGGTAAAACAGACAGCTTTTGAGGAAAAATAAATGGAACAGAAAGACAGCGCAGAACGGATTTTAAAACAGATTCCCTATGAGATCGTGTATTCCGCCCGCAAAACGCTCGCCGTCCAGGTCAAAGCGGATGGAAGCGTGGTGGTGCGCGCACCGAAACGGATGGCAAAATACAAAATCGAAGCATTCTTAAAAGAAAAACAGGATTGGATTTACACACACCGGGAAAAAGCGTTGGCGGCCGCAGAGCAGAAAGCAGCGAACCGTCTGACGGAAGCAGAACGAAAAGCGGCGGTTAAACGTGCGGCGCAGATGCTGGCGGAAAAGACGGCACATTTTGCAAAAGAGATGGGCGTAACGTATGGCAGAATCACAATTCGTGAGCAGAAAACCCGCTGGGGCAGCTGCAGCAGCGCCGGAAACCTGAACTACAACTGGAAACTGGTGCTGATGCCGGGGCGCGTGATGGATTACGTCGTTATCCACGAGCTGGCGCACCGGAAAGAGATGAACCATTCCGCGCGGTTTTACGCGGTGGTGGCACAGCAGATGCCCGATTACAAAGTGTGGCAGAGCTGGCTGAAGGAGCATGGAAGAGAGTACTGAAAAAGAGAGGCAAAACAAATGATACTGACCGAAGAAAAAACATATATCATCAATGTGACGGAAGTCGATACCGACGCAGAGCTCGGTTTAAATAAGAAAGATATTATGATCAAATACACGAATCTGGAGCTGCTGCACGCGGTTCTTGCAAGCACGATGCCGTACGGCCGTCTGTCGGCGCGCTACCGCGGAAAACGGAAGGCGGAGCTGCAGTCACGGATTGCGATGGTGGAGAGTGTGCTCGAAACACGCGGCGACCAGCTGGTAAAAGCGGAGCAGATTATGTATCTCGACACGGCGGAGCGCAGTGCAATCTGTCATTATCTCGGCATCATCTACACGCGGCTGATTGCGCAGAAGCTGTACGGAATTGACTGTATGGTACCGCTGAACCTGATCGAGCAGCCGGGGGAGAAAAAATTTGTAAAATACAACGGTGCATACCGCCAGGATCTGATCGGATACGGAAAGCAGAACGCATGGAGCGTCTGGGAGCCGGTCGGCAGGAGCGAGAACAGCCAGGCGGCCTTTGGAAACGGATGCCGGGCGGCGTCGGAGATCGAGAAGATCAATGAAAATCCGCTGGCGAAGAGCGCGGCGTGCATGACGTATTACGAGAGAGGCTATCTGAATGCCGTTGTAAAAGAGCCGGAGCGGACCGGGGACGGGACACTTTGGTTTCCAGAGGAGAATTATTTCAAAGCATATTATCAGCCGCTTTTCGAGCTGTTTGCGGACGAACAGCCGGGTGAGCTGTACGGAAGCAGCGGCGGCTTTGAACTGGAGCTGACTCTGCCGTGGACAGAGGAAGGAAAACGCGGCTTCCGCCATCTGCAGATCGGAACGGATCAGGTGACGATTGCATTGATGCGGGAAGGGAAGTACGATCAGATCTTAAAGCGGATGGAAAACGTTTTGGATTTATCAAAAGAGCGCAGATTCTGCGGGGAAGACGGCATCTGGGTAGGCGCAGAGTAAATGTCATCGGAAGTGCCGAAGCTGCCGGGGATGATGGTACACAGATTCTGTGTGGGAAAAGCGAAAAAGAAAGGACAAGAGCAATGGCAAAAGAAATGGAAACTCCAAAGGACGAAGGGCTGCAGGGGAATGAAACGATAGAGGAAGCAATTCTGGGACTGCAAAAGGAGCCGACGCCGGAACTGCTGGCACATGTGCTGACGGTAATCCGCCGCAGAATGAAAGAGGGCGGACAGGCGATTCTTTCCGTGGAACCGCCATCCGGCGACGATCAGATCCGGATCGGAACGGTAAAGAGCGCAGACGGAAAAGTCTGGTGGGCCGCGTTTACGAGCTTTGATGAGGAATTAAAGGGGAGCAGCAGCGTGAAATCTACGTTTCTCGTGAGTCTGGAACAGCTGATCCACATGGCATCCGAAACAAAGGAGATCAGCGGTGTGATTTTCAATCCGTGGAACCGCACGATCATGCTGGATCATACGCTGCTTTCGATCATCATCGGGGAAGAGAATGCGGGGCACTGAATTGCCGAAAGGAAAAAAGCAAGCACAGAAAGACTCCGAGGGTACATTATTATTTTAAGGAGGTTTTACATCATGGAGGGTTTTCAGGTAACAGAAATCGGGGAAAAAATTTACTGTATTTTGGACGCAGGAAATTCATCGTTCTATGTAGTAGAAGGTGAAGAAAAAGCGGCTGTCATTGATACCGGCATTACGGCAGGCACAAAGATTCTGCCGGTGATCCGTGAGCTGACGGACAAGCCGCTTCTGCTGGTCATCACGCATGCGCATCCGGATCACATGTATCACATGGATGAGTTTGATGAGGTGTACATGTGCCACGATGAAAAGAAGATGGATCCAGAGACGCTTGTGATGCTGACAGCGGGAAAATTAAAACCGTGGGAGGAGATTCATGACATCCGTACCGATTCCGTGATTCCGCTCGGCGGCACAGAGCTGGCCGTCTGTCAGACACCGGGCCATACGCCGGGCAGCGTTGTTGTGCTGGAGACGAAACAGAATTACCTGTTCACCGGAGATGCGATCGGAAGCGGCTGCGGTGTCTGGATGCAGGTGCCGGGCGGAACGAGCCTGGAAGAGTATTACGATGGTCTGGTTGGTCTGATGGCGTGGCTTGTGAAGAGGGGCGGCCGCATGAAATTCTTCGGCGGTCATCACACGCAGGTGTTTGAATCGACGGCGCATCCGGTTTACAATCCGCTCAGCCTCGGCGTTCTCGCAGATCTCATCGACCTTGTGGATCAGGTGATCCACGGCGAAAACCTGGGACGGCCAAGCAATGCGAAGCCGTTTTCGAAAGAACAGGTCCGCTACGCGTCGTACGGCCGCGCAGAAATGCAGTACTGTGCATCGCGGATTCACCGAAAATAAGCGCGTGAAATCTTAAAACTTCCATAAGAAGAAAGGTTTTTGCCCGCGGCGGCTTGACAAAATAAAAAAACGCGATTATGATAAATGCAGTTTCTATTCCAACAGAAAAAGAAAAGGTTATGAGGAAGAGGAGTACATGGCAGGCCCCAAAAGAGAGGACGGTTCACCGGCTGAAAGGCTGTCCGGGAAGGTGGTCATGGAAGGTAGCTTCTGAACCGGAGAGCTGAAAAGCACAGAAGATGTGATGATTAGGTTCTCACGCATGAGTCACGTTACAGACTCCGAAACGAGATACAAATTAAGGTGGTACCGCGGAATTTTCGCCCTTTGCATGCATGTTATGTGTATGTGAAGGGCGTTTTTGATTTAAGACAAGCCTCTGCGGGAATAAATACCACAATACACCAAACATAAAAGGAGGATCTCATGAGCAAAGAACTCGCAAAGACCTACGATCCGAAAGGACTCGAGGACAGACTGTATCAGAAATGGCTGGATAAAGGATATTTCCACGCCACTGTAAACCCGAACAAAAAACCGTTTACCATTATGATGCCGCCTCCGAACGTAACCGGACAGCTTCACATGGGCCATGCACTCGACAACACCATGCAGGATATTCTCTGCCGTTTCAAACGGATGGAGGGATATGAAGTCCTCTGGCAGCCGGGAACCGACCATGCGGCGATTGCAACCGAGGTAAAGGTTACCAATATGCTCAAAGAGCAGGGCATCGACAAAGATGAAATCGGACGCGAAAAATTCCTGGAGCACTGCTGGGAGTGGAAGAAAGAGTACGGCGGACGCATCAACAGCCAGTTAAGAAAGATCGGCTCCTCCGCAGACTGGGAGAGAGAACGCTTCACCATGGACGAGGGATGCTCCAAAGCCGTAGAAGAAGTATTCTGCCGTCTGTATGAAAAAGGATGGATCTACAAAGGAAGCCGCATCATCAACTGGTGCCCGGTATGCCAGACTTCCATCTCCGATGCAGAGGTTGAATATCAGGAGCAGGCAGGCCACTTCTGGCACATCAACTACCCGGTAGTTGGAGAAGAAGGCCGCTTCGTAGAAATCGCAACGACCCGTCCGGAGACTCTGCTCGGCGATACTGCCGTAGCTGTCAATCCGGAGGATGAAAGATATACCGATATTGTAGGAAAAATGCTGAAGCTTCCGCTGACCGACCGTGAGATCCCGGTTATCGCAGATGCTTACGTAGACAAAGAGTTCGGAACCGGATGCGTAAAAATCACACCGGCACACGACCCGAACGATTTTGAGGTAGGAAAACGCCACAACCTCGAAGAGATCAACATCTTAAACGATGACGGAACCATGAACAACAAGTGCGGCAAATACGCCGGCATGGACCGCTACGAGGCAAGAAAAGCCATGGTAGAGGATCTCGAGAAGCTTGGCCTTCTTGTAAAAGTAGTGGATCACGTTCACAACGTAGGAACCCACGACAGATGTAAGACAACCGTAGAGCCGATGATCAAACCACAGTGGTTTGTAAAAATGGCGGATATGGCTGCCGCTGCAAGCGAAGCAGAGAAGAACGGGGAAGTAAACTTCATCCCGGATCGTTTCAGCAAGATTTATCAGAACTGGCTGAACAATATCCACGACTGGTGTATTTCCCGTCAGCTCTGGTGGGGTCATCGTATCCCGGCCTATACCTGTGATGACTGTGGCGAGATCACGGTTGTAAGAGGTGGAATGCCGGAAAAATGCCCGAAATGCGGCAGCACCCATCTCACCCAGGACCCGGATACCCTGGATACCTGGTTCAGCTCCGCTCTGTGGCCGTTCTCCACTTTAGGATGGCCGGAGAAAACACCGGAATTTGATTACTTCTATCCGACTGACGTACTCGTAACCGGATACGACATCATCTTCTTCTGGGTTATCCGTATGGTATTTTCCGCACTGGAGCAGACCAAACAGGTTCCGTTCCACCACGTACTGATTCACGGACTCGTTCGCGATTCCCAGGGACGCAAGATGAGTAAATCCCTCGGAAACGGTATCGATCCGCTCGAAGTCATTGACAAATACGGTGCAGATGCGCTCCGTCTGACTTTGATGACCGGTAATGCACCTGGAAACGATATGCGTTTCTACTGGGAGCGTGTAGAAGCCAGTCGTAACTTCGCAAACAAAGTATGGAACGCTTCCCGTTTCATCATGATGAACCTGGAAAAAGCAGAGGTTCCGTCCAAGATGCCAAAAGACAAACTGACACTGGCAGACAAATGGATTCTCTCCAAAGTCAATACCCTGGCAACGGAAGTAACGGACAACATGGACCGCTACGAGCTCGGCATCGCCGTACAGAAAGTTTACGACTTCATCTGGGAGGAATTCTGCGACTGGTACATCGAGATGGTAAAACCGCGTCTGTACAGCGAGACCGACGAGACGAAGGGCGCTGCACTGTGGACCTTAAAAACCGTTCTTGGCAATGCATTAAAGCTGCTGCATCCGTTCATGCCGTTCATCACAGAGGAAATCTACTGCACACTGAATCCGGACGAGGATTCCATCATGATCGCCGCATGGCCGAAAGAGACCGAAGACTTTGCATACGCAGAGGATGAGGCAGCTGTTGAGATGATGAAAGAGGCCGTAAGAAGCATCCGTGGTGTACGCACCAGCATGAATGTACCGCCGTCAAAGAAAGCAAGCGTATTCGTTGTAACCGAAGATGCTGCTGTACAGGAAACCTTCAAAAATGGTGCTGTATTCTTCGGAACTCTGGCAGGAGCAAGCGAAGTTCACGTACAGGCAGACAAAGCCGGCATCGCAGACGATGCGGTATCCGCAGTGATCCCGCAGGCAACGATCTACATTCCGTTTGCCGAGCTGGTTGACCTGGAAAAAGAGATCGCCCGCCTTACGAAAGAGGAAGAGCGTCTGACAAAAGAGATCGCACGTTCCAACGGCATGCTTGGCAACCCGAACTTTATTAACAAAGCTCCGGAGGCAAAGGTTCAGGCAGAGAAAGAAAAACTGGCGAACTATCAGCAGATGATGGAGCAGGTTCAGACAAGATTGGAGCAGCTGAAAAAATAAATGAAAATAGGAAAAAAACTGCATGGAAACAAGGAAACCGTAGTGAAAGTCTGCAACTGGCTCTCTTTGCCGCTGCAGGCCCTGGGATGCTGTATTCTGTATCTGGTGATTGAAGCATTTTCCCGCCATTCGCTGGCATCTGCATGGAGCTACATGGTGGAAAGCCCATGGGTCTTTTTGTACAATGCATTTTTGATCTTCACTACTTTTATGGTAGTTTATCTGTTCCGCAGACGTGTGCTGGTACGGCTGGTGATGAGCTGTTTCTGGCTGCTGCTCGGTATCATCAACGGTGTGATTCTGGCAAACCGCGTCACGCCGTTTACCGGACCGGACTTGCGGAATTTAAGTGACGGCGCAAAGGTCGTGACGAAGTATCTGTCGAAAGGTACCATGATTCTCGTCGTAGCAGCCCTTGTGGCATTATTGGCATTTTTTGTATGGGTCTGGATCAAAGGACCGAAATTTCAGGGGAAAATCCGCTGGTATCTGAATGTGCCGTTGATTGCTCTGGTAATTGTACTCTTTACGGGAGCAACGAATCTGGCGCTTGCAAAGCGTGTGCTTTCCAGCTATTTCGTCAACATCGCATTTGCCTACCAGGATTACGGCTATCCGTACTGTCTGGCAGTCACCCTGTTTGATACGGGAATTTCAGAGCCGAACGGCTATTCCGAACAGCTCGTGAAACAGATTGAGACGAGTGAAGGCGAACAAAAAGAGGATGATACGGTAAAACCGAATATTATCTTTTTGCAGCTGGAGTCCTTTTTCGATCCGGAGCTGGTTAATTTCCTCAACATTTCCGAGGACCCGATCCCGTATTACCGGCAGCTGATGAAGGATTATTCTTCCGGTTATCTCCGCGTGCCGGTGGTGGGAGCCGGAACAGCAAACACAGAGTTTGAAACTATTTCCGGCATGAGCCTCCGGTATTTCGGAGCGGGTGAGTATCCGTACAAATCGGTGCTTTCAGAGGAGACGTGTGAGAGTGCGCCGTATGTTTTAAAGAATCTTGGCTATGCGACCCATGCGATCCACAACAATGAAGCAAACTTCTATTCCAGAAGAAGTGTGTTCTCACGTCTTGGTTTTGATACCTTTACCTCGGAGGAATATATGCCGGATATCTCGGATGTGACGGCGACAGGATGGGTAAAAGACCATATTCTGACAAAAGAGATCATAAAAACGCTCGATGCGACAGACGAACCGGATTATATCTATACGATTTCGGTACAGGGCCACGGTGATTATCCGACAGAGCCGGTGCTTGACGATCCGGAGATTACAGTGACAGGCGCGGAAGACCGGGAAAAAAATAATTACTCCTGGGAATATTATGTAAATCAGATTCATGAGATGGACATATTTGTCAAAGAGCTGACGACAAAGCTTGCGGATTATCCGGAGCCGGTGGTACTTGTGATGTACGGGGACCATCTGCCAACGATGGGACTGAAAGTAGAAGATCTGGAGAACCGCTATCTGTATCAGACCGAATACGTGATCTGGGATAACATGGGACTGAAAAGGAAACAGGAAAACATTGCTTCCTACCAGATTGCAGCAGAGGTTATGAACCGTGTGGGAATTCATGACGGAACCATTTTCCGGTATCATCAGACGAGACGGAATACGAAGAATTATCAGGTGGATCTCGAGGTGCTGCAGTATGATATGCTGTATGGAAAACGGTACGTTTACGGAGAAGACGGAGAGACACCGTATGAGCGTGTGAAGCTGCAGATGGGTGCTCTGCCGGTAACACTGGAACGAATCGAAAAATCCGGAGAAGATACCTGGTATTTTTACGGAGAAAACTTTACGGCATCGAGCCGTGTGGAAGTCAACGAGGAGATACAGGATACCGTTTATGTCAGCCCGTCGATTCTGATGGTGCATAGTCTGACCCTGGAAGACGGTGATCAGATTACAATCGCGCAGCAGAGCAACAGCTCGACGAAGAAGGTGCTGACAAGGACAGAGCCGATGATGTATGAAGAGCCAAAAACGGTATCTACACCGACGCCGACGCCGAACCCGGACAGCACGAAAACGGACGTGACACAGGAGAATGCCAATACAAGCACAGCGCCGCAGGATGAACTGACGGCAGCGCCGTCCGGTGCGCCGGAGGGCGAAGGCGACAAGATTGAGCCGTCAAAAACAGAAAACAGCGATAAACCGGCCGAAGACGGCGGTCTGCAGAATTAAAAAGAGTGTCCGAAAGATCATACAGTGGGGCGGATTTTGACGTCCCACTGTATCTTTTTACGGGGAAAGTCGAAAAGTCGGGACAAAATTTTGAAAATTGCTATGGACATATCCGGTCACTCGATTATAATGATACTAGGGTCTGAAAGCAGCCCTAAAATACTGAAGAATGGTGAAATAAGGTGAATTATACAGAAGCAGTTGATTATATCGAAACAATACCGAAATTTACGGTGAAGCATCCGCCGGAACATACGAGGGAGCTTCTTTCGCGCCTTGGGAATCCGCAGGAAGGGATCAAAATTATCCATGTGGCGGGCACGAACGGAAAGGGAAGCGTCTGCGCGTACTTGAATGCGATGCTGCTTGCAGGCGGCAAAAAGACAGGACTTTTTACCTCCCCGCACCTTGTACGCATCAACGAGCGGTTCCAGATCAACGGGGAAGATGTGTCGGATGAGCAGTTTCTCGACGCATTTCTCAAAGTGGAAAAAGCAGCCAAAGAATACGAGGCGGAGGGCGAAGGCCATCCGAGCTATTTTGAGACGCTGTTCCTGATGGGAATGCTGATTTTCAAAGAAGCCGGCGTGGAATACCTGGTCATGGAGACCGGCCTTGGCGGACGGCTGGATGCGACAAATGTGGTCGAAAAGCCGCTGGCATGCATCATAACGTCCATCAGCCGCGACCATACCGAGTATCTTGGCGACACCCTCGAGGCGATTGCGGGAGAGAAAGCCGGCATCATCAAAGCCGGTGTCCCGGTGATTTACGACGCCAGCCAGCCAGGTCCGGCGTCTGTCATTGCCGCAAAGGCGAAAGAGATGGGAAGCCCGGCATGGCCGATGGAGCCGTCGTTCTATGAGATGAAAACACAGAGCCGCGAGGGCATCACCTTTACCTTTGCATACCCGGGCGGCGAAAAAGCAGAGCTTGCGATTCCGTACGTGGCAAAATACCAGATGATGAATGCAAGCCTTGCGTTTTACACGATGCATATTCTGCAGGACGTGCACGACATTCCTAAGAACGTGCTTGCGGAAGGTCTTTCGAAGATCAAATGGCCGTGCCGTATGGAAATGGCTGCGCCGGGCGTCATCATCGACGGCGCGCACAACGAGGACGGCATTGCACAGTTTGTCAGCACGGCAGGCTATTTTGCGAAAGAAAACGAGATCACGATTCTGTTCACGGCAGTTGCAGACAAGCACTATCATGAGATGATCGGTGAAATCTGCGAGGGAATTCATCCGTCCCATGTTGTTGCAACGCAGATCGACGGAAGCCGCGTCGTACCGGCGGAAGTGCTTGCAGAGGACTTCAGAAAAGCAGGATGCACGGATGTCTGCGCGGAACCGGAGATCGGGGCAGCGTATGAGAAGGCACTGGGCAAAAAGGGCAGCGGCATGCTGTTCTGCGTGGGTTCTCTGTATCTGGCGGGCGAACTGAAAGCATATCTTGCAAAGCGGAATGGTTAGTGAATACAGGAAGGAATTTTTTGTTTATGTTAAATTACGAAGAAGAACTGAAGAAGTTTAAACCGTGTCTCGATGTGGATGAGGTGGAGGATGCGATTTACAGCCGTGATCTGACGGATGTGATCGACATTTTGAAAGAAATGATGAAAAACGACAAGCCGGAACAGGAAAACGAGACAGAAGCGGAAAAGGAAGAGTAAGGTGCCGGAATGAACTGTATGAATTGTAAATCGGTTGTGGACGTCGGAATGGAGATCTGTCCCAACTGTGGTTTTAACCTGAGAGTACAGAGAAAATGTTTTTCTCTTTCGAATATGTACTACAATCTGGGCCTCGACAAGGCGGAGATCCGGGATCTTTCCGGAGCGATCGATATGCTGCGGCGGAGCCTGAAGTTTAACAAATACAATATCCATGCGCGGAACTTGTTAGGCCTTGTCTATTTTGAGACGGGTGAAGCGGTTGCGGCGTTAAGTGAGTGGATCATCAGCAAGAATATTATGCCGGAGAATAATGTGGCGACGGAGTATATTGCGACGCTGCAGGCGGAGCAGGCGAAGCTGGATATGATCAATCAGACGATCAAGAAATACAACAGTGCGCTGAAATGCTGCCGCGAGAACAATGAGGATGTGGCTGCGATCCAGCTGCGCAAGATTCTGAACCAGAATCCGAAGCTGATCAAGGGATATCATCTGCTGGCGCTGATTTATATTCACAAGGGTGAGTATGAGAAAGCGCGGAAGATTCTGAAAAAGGCGGCGAAAATTGACAAGACAAATTCGACGACGCTGCGTTTCCTGAAGGAGGTTGACTTCCAGACGGGTACGCAGACATCGCTGGAGCCGAGGCGGTTCGGACGCAGGGAGCGGACGGAAGAGCAGCGGGAGGACGAAAGAGAGCGGGTAGTAAGCGGCGATACGGTGATTATTCCGCCGACGTTCCGCGAGACATCGACGGCGGCTACCATGCTGAATATCGGCATTGGACTGGTGCTCGGCGCACTGGTTGTGTGGTTTCTCGTCGGGCCGGCGAATACGCAGAGAATTAACCGCCAGGCGGATGAAAAGGTTGTGGAATACAGCGGAAAAATGGCGAGCCAGGAGGCGCAGCTGAATCAGCTTCAGAGCCAGGTGGATTCCCTGAACGAAACGACGGCATCTGCCCAGCAGCAGATCCAGACGGCACAGGACACGGTGGCTTCGTATGAAAACCTTTTGAAAGCAGTGGAAGCGCAGCAGCAGGGCAATACAAGCAATGCAACCAATGCACTGACGGAGGTCAACCCGGAGGCCCTCTCTGTAGATGCAAGAGCCGTTTACGATACGATCTACAAGAGCATGCAGTCGACGATGTTCCAGGAACTCTCAGATTCTGGCGTCAGTGCGTTTGATGATTCGAATTACACTGAGGCGATTGATAAGCTTTCGAAGGCTAAGAATATCAACGACAGTGACTATACGGTGCTTAACTATCTGGCGCATGCGTATCGGCTGAGTGGGGATACCGATAATGCGATTTCGGTGTTCCAGGAGATCATCGATAAGTTCCCGGGAACCCAGAAGGCTACTAAGGCCGAGCAGCAGATTGAGGCGCTGGGGGGGACTGTGAAGACGGAGGAATAGTGAGGACGGATGCCCACGGGGCAGAATGCCGCAGGAGATGCGGCGCTGTTTCGTCGGGCTGATACCACTGACTACGCGGAGGTTGCGTGGGACGAAGGGCAAAAAAGTATAAAAGTGAGAAGATAAAACACAAAAGATGAAATTCGCTTTACGGCGAAAAATCTTTTGTGTTTTTTATTTTATGACAGGAAAGAGGGAGGATAGGAAATGGATAATCGTGTTTGGGTGAAGGATGCGGTGATGACGATTCGGCTTCCGGAAGAGGTGGATCATTTTGTGGCTGACCGGCTTCGGGAGGAGGCGGGGGAGATTTTGGTGGAGAGGAATGTGAGGGAGGTGGTGTTTGATTTTCGGAAGACGGTGTTTATGGACAGTTCGGGGATTGGACTGGTGATGGGGAGGTTTCGGGAGATGGAGCTGATTGGCGGGAAGGTGAGAGCGGTGCATGTGGGAGAGCGGATGCGGAGGATTCTGGTGATGTCGGGGGTGACGCGGGTGATTGAGGTGGAAGAGGAGAAGACGTGGAAGTAGGTTTTGGACGGGGAGTGGGCAGAAAGGGGAATGGGATGATGCGAGAAAGGATGAAAACAGAAGAGAAGATGCGGTGGAATACGATGACGCTGGAATTTGAGAGCCGTCCCTGCAATGAGAGTTTTGCGCGGGTGTCTGCGGCGGCGTTTCTGGCGCAGCTGAATCCGACGGTGGAGGAAGTGGCGGATGTCAAGACGGCGATTTCGGAGGCGGTTACGAATGCGATGATTCACGGATACCGGCAGGAAAAAGGGAAAATTCAGATGAAGTGTGTGCTGGATCTGGAGGAGAAGGTGTTTCAGGTGACGGTAAAAGATACCGGCGTCGGGATCGAAAATGTGGAGAAGGCGATGGAGCCGATGTTTACGACCTGCCCGGAGCTGGAGCGGTCGGGGATGGGGTTTTCGTTTATGGAGGCGTTTATGGATGAGCTGGAAGTAAGGTCGCATCCGGGATGGGGGACGGAAGTGGTGATGAAACGGAAAATCGGTGTGCATCCGGAAATGTAAGGGCCGGATCGGAAGTCATAGGAGTCAGAATGCATGGAACATACGCTTGCCCTGATCGAAAAGGCACACGAAGGGGATAAAGCGGCAAGGGATACACTGGCAGAGGAAAATATGGGACTGGTCTGGAGCATGGTGAGGCGGTTTGCAAACCGCGGGGTGGAGATGGAGGATCTGTGCCAGATCGGGAGCATTGGGCTGTTGAAGGCGATTGATAAATTTGATCCTTCGTTTGAAGTCTGTTTTTCGACGTATGCGGTTCCGATGATTGCGGGGGAGATCCGGCGGTTTCTGCGGTCGGAGGGGATGGTGAAGGTGAGCCGCCCGATCCGGGAACTGGCGTGGAAAGCGTATGCGGTGCGGGAGCGGCTGGAGCGGGAGAACGGGCGCGATCCGACGCTGGCGGAGATAGCGGGGGAGCTTGATGTTACCGTGGAGGAAATCGTGGAGGCGATGGAGTCCGGCGCGGAGGTGGAATCGCTGCAGAAGACCATCTATCAGGGGGAAAACCACGATATTTCTCTGATGGACCGCATTCCGGAAAAAGAGAACGGGCAGGAAAAGCTGCTGAACCGGATTTTCTTGGAAGAGCTGTTGGGACGACTGCCCGCGAAGGAGCGGCAGCTCATCTACATGCGCTATTTTCAGGACATGACGCAGGCGCAGATCGCCGGAAAACTGGGGATTTCGCAGGTGCAGGTGTCGCGGATGGAAAAGAAGATTCTGCGGCAGATGCGGATGGAAAAGGTCTGACAAAAATACAAATCCGGCGGAAGGGCGCTTTTCCTGGGAAAGGCAGAGAAAAGTGCCTGAAACCCGGGCGGATAAAGGAAGAAAAGAAAGGCGAAGCGGGGAAAGGCGGCAGAAAGTTTAAAAATATTCACTGGAATATCGGAGGAAGGTGTGCTACAATGAGCGAAATACGAAGAAAGGCAGGTGGAAGAACATGGATTATCTGACAGAAAATGTGGCGGTCAATCTGAAACGGATCCGGCAGTCGAAAGGGATGAGTCTCGACCAGGTCTCAGAGCAGACCGGGGTCAGCAAGAGTATGCTCTCGCAGATCGAAAAGGGAACGGCGAACCCGTCGCTTGGCGTGCTCGGGAAGATTACGAGCGGCCTGCGGATTGAATTTCAGGAGCTGATTGCAACGCCGCTGGTGGATAGTTATCTTGTGACACCGGAGGATCTGGTTCCGACGAAAGAGCTGGAGGGGCAGTACACTGTGTGGACGTTCTTTCCGTATGAGGACACGCGGCTTGTGGAAATCTACCGCATCGACATCGAACCGGGCGGAACGTATGTGAGCGGCGGCCACGGAGAGAAAACAAGAGAGTACCTGGTGGTGACAGACGGCGTGATGACCGTGGAGTGCAATGGAAAAGAGCATGAGATCCACTTGAAGCAGGCATTCCGTTTCGAGACAGACCAGACCCACATCTACCGCAACAGAGGGACGGAGAAGACGAGCTGCATGTGTTTCTTTCTCGACTATCACTAAAAGCCGCAGAATAACAGGCTTTCTTTTTTTGAATGAACTGTTCAATATAATGGACAGAAGTCCACTGGAACATCAGAATAAAAAACAACGGATATGAAAAAAATACGGTGGAAGACGAAAAAACATCAAAAAAGAATAGGAAAAGCGGGTGTTAAAGAAAAAGCAAAAATAAAAAACTTTTTTAAAAAAGTAATTGACAAATATAGGGAGTGGTGCTATTGTATGGTTGTACAAAATAATAAACGAAAAACAAAGCAAAGACGCTTACCAACGAGTAGTCTTTGCTTTTTTGTTTTTTATTTAAAAAATCTTTTCAACGCTATGGGAGGATAACACTATGAGATTAAAAGACACAGGATTAACGGTTCAGGACATCAAAGACAAAGTAAACAAGTACATGATCGAGACCTACGAGCGTTTCGATTTCCTTGCAGAAACCGCAGAGGGGATGTACATGTACGACGAAAACGGAACGCCGTATCTTGACTTTTACGCAGGAATCGCCGTAAACAACGCCGGAAACAGAAACCCGAAAGTTGTTGCAGCAGCAAAAGAGCAGCTCGACGATATCATGCATACCTTCAACTATCCATACACCATCCCGCAGGCACTGCTTGCTGAGAAAGTCTGCGAGATCATCGGCATGGACAAGATCTTCTATCAGAACTCCGGTACCGAGGCGAACGAGGCCATGATCAAAATGGCAAGAAAGTACGGCATCGAGAAATACGGCCCGAACCGTTACCACATCGTAACCGCAAAGATGGGCTTCCATGGAAGAACCTTCGGTGCCATGTCTGCAACCGGTCAGCCGGGCAACGGATGCCAGGTTGGATTCGGACCGATGACCTACGGATTCTCCTACGCACCGTACAATGATCTGCAGGCCTTCAAAGGAGCATGTACCGAAAACACCATCGCCATCATGGTTGAGCCGGTACAGGGCGAAGGTGGTGTTCATCCGGCAACGAAAGAGTTCATGCAGGGACTCCGGAAGTTCTGTGATGAGAACGACATGCTGCTTCTGATTGATGAAGTACAGACCGGCTGGTGCAGAACCGGTGCGGTAATGTCTTACATGAACTACGGCATCAAACCGGATATCGTATCCATGGCAAAAGGTCTTGGCGGCGGAATGCCGATTGGCGCAATCTGCGCAACAGCTGAAGTAGCAAAAGCCTTTACCCCGGGATCTCACGGAACTACCTTCGGCGGCCATCCAGTCAGCTGTGCAGCAGCACTGGCAGAAGTCAACGAACTGATCGACCGCGACCTTGCCGGAAATGCAAAGAAAGTCGGTGATTACTTCGCAGAAAAATTAGCAAAACTGCCGCATGTCAAAGAAGTCAGACATCAGGGACTGCTGGTCGGCGTAGAGTTTGATGATACCATCAGCGGCGTAGAAGTCAAACATGGCTGCCTTGACCGCCATCTGCTGATCACAGCCATCGGGGCGCACATCATTCGTCTGATCCCTCCGCTTATCGTAACCGGGGAGGACTGCGACAAGGCAGTTGCTATCATCGAAGAAACCGTAAAAGCTCTGGAAAAATAAAGAATTCTTATAGAAACAAAGAAAATCTCATAGCGTGAAAAGAACAGGACAAGGACGTCAAAAAGCAAAGAACCATGCTTCGCCCCTGTCCTGTTTTTCTTTTCATTCTGTGAATCGGAAACAACAGGTAAAACAGAGAAATTAAATGTGAGAGGAAAACGGTATGGGACATCTGGTTATCACAATCGGCTGCGAGTACGGAGCCAAAGGAAATGCCATCGGCAGGAAAATTGCGGAGGAGCTCGGAATTAAGTTCTACGATCGCGATCTGGTGGATCAGATTATTGAAGAAGTCGGAATTCCGAAAGACATCATGAACCGTGTAGAAGAGGGCGGTACGATTGCCGGAAAAGGAGCCGAGGGCGATGTCCGTGGATCCTTCTCAAAATATGCGGACCTGACCGAGCGTGCGATTCATGTACAGAAGCAGATCATCCGGAAACTGGCAGAAAAAGAGGCCTGCGTCATCATCGGACGATCCGCGGATTACATCTTAAAGGACAGCAAAGATATCAAGCTCCTCCGGGCTTTTATCTATGCACCGGATGAGATCCGCATTCAGAATATCATGAAGAGCCACAGCCTTTCCGAGAGCGATGCAAAAATTCTGCTGCTCGAGAAGGACAAACGGTATCACAAGCGTCATCTGGCGCTGACCGGCAGCAACCGCGGAGACCGGCACAACCGAGACATTCTGATCAACAGTGCATTCCTTGGTGTGGAGGGCACAGCGGAATATCTCGAGGAACTGATTCAGAAGAAATACGGAAGCGGGGAGGAATAAGCCATGGAACAGAAAAAATCAGAATTTGACAAAGTATTAGGTGCATGGGATATTCTCGTCATCGCTTTCGGAGCCATGATCGGCTGGGGCTGGGTCGTATCCTCAGGAAGCTGGATTCAGAAGGGCGGCGTTGTCGGAGCTTCAATTGCGTTTGTGATCGGCGGTGTCATGATCTTCTTCATCGGACTGACTTACGCAGAACTGACTGCAGCGATGCCGCAGTGCGGCGGCGAGCACGTCTTCAGCTACAAGGCGATGGGCCCGAACGGTTCGTTCATCTGTACCTGGGCGATTATTTTAGGATATGTCAGTGTTACGTGTTTCGAGGCGTGCGCCTTCCCAACCATCATCACGTATCTGTGGCCGGGATTCCTGAAAGGCTATATGTACAGCGTGGCAGGATTTGATATCTATGCTTCCTGGGTAGCCGTAGCCGTTATTGTAGCGTTCCTCATCACACTGATCAATGTGCTGGGCGCAAAAACAGCAGCCGTTCTGCAGACGGTCCTTACCTGTATCATCGGCGGCGCTGGTATCCTTCTGATTGTGGCATCCGTGATCAACGGAGATTCCAGCAATCTGCAGGGACAGATGTTCGTCGGCGAGAGCACCGGAACGATGTTCCAGAACATCATCAAAGTTGCTGTTGTTACCCCGTTCTTCTTCATCGGCTTTGACGTTATCCCGCAGGCAGCAGAGGAAATCAACGTTCCGTTAAAGAAAATCGGTAAAATGATGATTCTCTCCGTTGTACTCGCTGTTGTTTTCTATTCCTGTGTTATCCTGGCTGTCGGCTATGTGCTGAACCCGTCCGAAATCCTGAGCTCGGAAGCAGGAACCGGACTTGTCACAGCAGATGCGATGGCGAAAGCGTTCGGTACAGCGGTTATGGCAAAAGTCATCATCGTCGGCGGTATGTGCGGTATCATCACATCCTGGAACTCCTTTATGATCGGCGGTTCCCGTGCTCTGTACTCTATGGCTGAATCCTACATGATTCCGCCGATGTTCGCAAAGCTTCATCCGCAGCACAAAACTCCGATCAACGCCCTGTTCCTGATCGGCGCGCTGACTATGCTGGCTCCGTTTGCAGGACGAGGCATGATGGTGTGGATCTGTGATGCAGGTAACTTTGGATGCTGTCTTGCCTACTGTATGGTATCTCTTTCCTTCCTGATCCTGCGGAAGAAAGAACCGGATATGCCGCGTCCGTACCGTGTTCCGGCATACAAATTTGTTGGAACGATGGCGGTTCTGATGTCCGGATGCATGGTGCTTGTTTACTGCATTCCTGGTTCCGGCGGAACGCTGGTATGGCAGGAGTGGCTGATGGTAGGCGGCTGGAGCCTCCTCGGTGTTGTATTCTTTGCAGTCTGCAAGTTCAAATATAAAGAGAAGTTCGGCAGCCTGATCGAGCTGATCTCCGACGAGGACGCAGCGTCCCTGATGCCGGAGGCAGACGATGCGGAACTCGACGTTGTTATCGATGCAGCAATCGACCGTGTCCTTGCCAAAATGGCTGGCTGAAGCTGAGATAGGATAAAACAAAGCGTGTCGGAAAGAAAAATTTTCGGCACGCTTTCTGAAAGAAAGGGGAAAAATAAGATGAATTCATTCGAATTTTCGATTCCACAGAATATTATTGTCGGAGCAGGAACGCTTGCCAAACTGCCGGAGTGTGCCAAGAAGATGGGCGGAACCCATGCGATGATTCTTTCCGGTCCTACCCTGAAAAAAATGGGCGTTGTGGACAAAGCAGCGGACAGCCTGAAAGTGGCAGGCATCGCAGCCGATATTTTCACAGATATTGAGGCGAATCCGTCTGTGACGACAGTAGAAAAAGCAACCGAGAGCTATCTTGCTTCCGGCGCAGACTTTCTCGTAGCACTCGGCGGCGGTTCTCCGATGGATGTAGCAAAGGCCGTCGGTGTGACGGCAAAATACGGCGGAAGCATCACGGAATACGAAGGCGCACACAAAGTGCCGGGAAAAATTGTCCCGCTGATTGCCATTCCGACGACTGCGGGAACCGGCTCCGAGGTGACCGCATTTTCCGTGATCACCGACCACAGCAGAGATTACAAGCTGACCGTATTCAGCTATGAACTTCTTCCAGAGTACGCGATTCTCGATCCGGAACTTTTAACTTCCGCTCCGGCATCCGTTGCGGCAGCGTGCGGTATTGATGCTTTTATCCATGCGGAGGAGGCTTATATTTCTACAGCTGCATCTCCGTTTTCCGATGCCATGGCAGAAAAAGCGATGGAATTGATCGGTAAAAATATCCGCCGTTTCGTGGCGCGCAGAACCGATCTCGAAGCCGCAGAGGCGATGCTGACCGGTTCGCTGTTCGCGGGTATTGCATTTTCCTACGCAAGACTTGGAAATGTCCATGCAATGAGTCATCCTGTGAGCGCCTTCTTCGATGTGCCGCACGGCGTGGCAAATGCCGTTCTGCTTCCGGTCATCGCAGAGTACAATGCACTGGCAGACCATGGAAGATATTTGAAGATCTACAACTACATCAGCGAAATCCCGGCATACGCCGATGAATTTGAGCCGATGATGCTGGTCGGCGCGATCCGCGAGCTGACCGCAGCCATCGGAATCCCGGCCAGCCTGACCGATGCGATCCGCCAGGCGGCAAAGGGAAAAGAAGTGACAGCAGAGGAGATCGAGAGCAAAATCGTGCCGATGGCGGTAGATGCGATGAAGAGCGGAAACATCGCCGTCAACCCGAGAGCGTCCCGTCAGCAGGACATCGAGGCGCTGTACCGGAAAGCACTGTAGGAGAGAAATCTAATATAGATATAGAAGAAACCGTAAAGGGCGATGCTGTGAAAAGTATGTACAGCATCGTCCTTTTTCTGCTTGTATTCCGAAAATATGTGCTGTAAAATAAATTTATCGTGCTGTTCTTACAAAACAGAGCAGCGAGGGGTGGATTTTTTTATTAAATCTTACTATTGGAGGAAGCAAAACATGGAAAATAATGTATTGCAGCAATTAAAAGAAAATATCGCAAAGGTCATGATCGGAAACGAGCGCACGATCGGGCTTGTCCTGACCTGCCTTGTTGCCAAAGGTCATATCCTGCTCGAGGATGTCCCAGGGACAGGAAAAACGGTCATGGCGAAATCCCTTGCGAAATCCGTCGAGGCAGAGTTCGGCCGCATCCAGTTCACACCGGACTTACTGCCGTCCGATGTCACCGGTCTCAATTATTTTGATGCCAAAAGCGGAGAGTTCGTCTTTTCGAAAGGCCCTGCCTTCTGCAACATTCTGCTTGCCGATGAGATCAACCGTGCAACGCCGAAGACGCAGAGCAGCCTTCTCGAGTGCATGGCTGAGCGCCAGATCACCGTGGACGGTGTGACACGGCCGCTCGAGGAGCCGTTCCTCGTCATCGCCACGCAGAACCCGCTCGAGACGCTCGGAACCTTCCCGCTGCCGGAGGCGCAGATGGACCGTTTTTTAATGAAACTTTCGATGGAAGCATTAAGCCCGGCGGAAGAGACACAGATGATCGCCCGTTTTCTGACCGAGGAGCCGCTCGCCGAGCTGTCGTCCGTCTGCCAAAAAGAAGAAATCCGTGCCCTGCAGGAGGCGTGTAAAGAAGTCTATCTGCATCCGGAACTGGTACAGTATCTCGTCCGCATCGTACAGGAGACGAGAGTCAACAGCAAAATTGCAAGCGGTGTGAGCCCGCGTGGAACACTCGCATTTTTACGTGCCGTACAGGGCCACGCGCTGGTGCAGGGACGAAACTACGTTGTGCCGGAGGACTTCAAGACCGTGGCTGTTCCGGTACTCGCACACCGTCTCACCATGCAGATCGGCGCAGACGACGGAAGAGCCGCAGAATCGGTGATCGAGGAAATTTTAAACCGCATCGATCTGCCGACCGAAAACTGGTCAGGAAGGTAACGGACTATGCTTCTTTTATTACTATTTGGAATGGCGCTTGCCTGGTTTCTGCAGAAAAAGCTGTACCAGAAAAACTGGCAGAAAAATCTGAAAATCCAGGTCAGCTTCCAGGATTCTGCGATCTATGAGGGCGAGGAGAGTACGTTAAAAGAGGTCGTCGTAAACGACAAACTGCTGCCGATTCCGGCACTCGAGCTTGGCATTTCGATGAGCCGCAATCTGGAATTCGACCGCGAGGCAAAAGCAAACGCGAGCATCACCGACCAGAGCTACAAACGCGATGTCTTTTCGTTCCTGTTTCATCAGCAGGTCACGAGAACACTGCCGTTTCAGGCGAAAAAACGAGGATTCTACGAGATCACCGGTGCGCATGCCGTAGCGTACGATCTTTTTTTCCGGGAGGGTCTTTACAGCGATTACCCGCAGCAGACACAGATGTACGTTTACCCGCGCCAGGTCGATACTGCACGGATTCAGATGATCTGCCGTGCCGTGTCGGGCATGGTTCTGTCACGGAATCGCCTGTACGAGGACCCGTTTGAATTTTCCGGTATCCGCGATTACCGGAAAGAAGACCCGATGAACCGCATCAACTGGAAATCGTCGGCACGGATGGGAGATCTGATGGTCAATCAGTTTGACGCGACGACGAGCGTGGAAGTTACGGTGCTTCTCGATATCGAGGACGCCAACATTCTGCGCGAGGAAGCGCAGGTCGAGGAGAGCATCCGCATCACGTCTTCGCTTGCGGCGCGGATGGTGAAAAACAAGATGAATCTGTGGGTGAAGAGCAATGCGAAAGATGAGGAGACCGGCGAGGAGCTGCGTGTCCATCTGGCAGCGGGCGCCGGAAAAACAGCGGAGCTGAACCGGAAACTGGCGTGCGTGCAGCTTGGGGGCAATCTCACAGGCAGCGCGGAGTTTCTGCACAAAGAGGCGGAAAAAGAGCTCACCGGCCACACCTACGTTGTCGTATCCAAAAACAGAACCGATGAGGTCCGTGAGGCGCTTCATCTGCTCTCCGGTGCGCAGAACCAGGTGCTGTGGGTGATTCCGTATCTGCCGGGCGAAGAAGTTCCGTCGGAGCAGAACCGTGCGTACACCGCAATCGGCTGGGAGGTGAAACCATGGAAATAAAAAAGACACCGGTACAGATCCCGCTGACCTGGCTTCATGTCTGGCTTTTATTCGCCGGCATCTATGGCTTTGCCGCCGGTTTTCTGGGGCTGACGGGAAGGGAGGCGCTGTATTTCTGCGCCATATCCTTATTGCTGCTGATTCCGGCCGCTGCAAGCTGGATTCTGATCCGGAAAACGAAAGCACTCTGGCAGTTTCTGCTTGGCGGAATTGCGGTCTGCGCGGTGACGTATCTGGCAGCGAAATTTTTCTGTTCCCTGTTCAGTGTGCAGGCGGCAGCGGTAATTGAAGCGGCTGCGGCGGCAAACGATGGAAAAAACAAGTTTGAGAACGGTATTTCTCCTGCATTTCTGGAGAGCCTTTCCGGCGTGATGACGGGTCTTATGGCCGCTGTGATTTTCCTGATCCGCGGCTATGTCAGAATCCGCAAAGGCCAGTTAAAGAAAGCAGCGCAGGAACTGCCGGCCGGCTCAATGCCGCTGGCGGATATGGAAGCGTGGGAGATCCCGACGCTCCTCGATGAGCCAAAGCCCCTTCATTTTCTCTGGTTTATGATACAGTATGTGATCGGTGTGCTGATGAAAATGCCGTTCTACTGGCATCTGATCTACTGGTTTTTCTTTGCAGATGTATTCCTGTGCTTCTTCTGCCAGTACCTCGACGGCATGCACGGGTTCATCCGTGACCATCAGAAAATCGCCAATCTCCCGGTGGAGACGATGCAGCGGACGGGAAAACTGATCCTGAAAATTGCAGTACTCCTTCTGGTACTGTTCGTGCTCCCATCGGCGCTCTACGGAAAGGATCCGATTGCGGAGGCGATCGCAGGATATGAGCCGAAAGAGCTGGAAAGCGATCTTACGATCGAAACACCGGAGGCCGAGGCGCCGCAGGGCATGGAGCAGGCCGATCTGTCCGATATGCTGGGGGACAAAGAGTACAAACCGATGCCGCAGTGGATCCAGAATCTTTTTACGGCGGTCATGTATCTTGTGATGGTTGCCGTCGGAATCGCGGTTCTGCGGGCGATTTACCAGAGCGTAAAAAATGCGGGAAAAGCCTTCTCAGAGGATGAGGAGGACGAAGTTCTCTTCCTGCATCAGGGAAACGACGAACGGGAAAATCTGCCGTGGCGGCGGGAAAAGAAAGAGGGCTATCTCTCCCCGAATATGCGTATCCGCCGGAAGTATAAAAAAACGATCAAAAAAGCCGGAAAATACCAGCCGACCGGAGCCGAAACCCCGGCGGAGCTGGAAGAGAGAAACGAGCTTTCCGGCGACGGCATGAGACGGCTGCACGACGGCTATGAAAAAGCCCGTTACAGCCGCGAGGGCTGCACAAAAGAAGAGGCGGAAGCGCTGCGGAACTGATTTAAAACCAGTTCCCGGCAGCAGTCCACAGCCAATAGAGAAAGCCGAGCAGCCAGCTTGCAAAGACACCGTACAGAATGACAGGTCCGGCGATGGTGAAAATTTTCGCACCGATGCCGAAGACCTGTCCTTCTTTTTTATATTCAATCGCAGGAGCTGCAACCGAGTTGGCAAAGCCGGTGATCGGGACGAGCGCACCGCAGCCGGCAAAGGTGACGATTTTCTGATAGATGTTGAGGCCGGTTAAAATCACACTGCTAAGGATCAGAATCAGCGAGCACCAGGAGCCGGCGTCATCTTTGCTGAGTGAGAACTGCGTTTTGCCGATATGGAGCAGAATCTGCCCCACGACACAGATCAGACCGCCGACGATAAAGGCTTTTGCCATATTGCAGAAGAGATTCTGCTTTGGCGTCACCTCTTTGACAAACTGTTCGTATTCTTTTTTTGCCCGTTCATTTTTTAAACTCTGCATCACATCTTACCTCCAGTTCTTATTGAAATCCACTTGCAAAATAATAGAGAGAGCCCGCGATTTTCCCTGCCGCCATGCAGAGAATTACAAACGGCAGTCCGCGCGTCAGTCCGATCCGGCGGCAGAGGATCGAAAACAGGTTGACGACTTCGCCGAGCGCGATGATCCAGCTTCCCAGATAAATGCCCGCAAAAAGCCAGAACACACCGGCCGTCCAGGAGGGCAGGGAAAACGAGAAGGTGCCAAGCGAGAAAAGATCGCCGAACAGCGCCCCGGCCATACAGCAGCATTCGTAAAAACGCAGGCTCTCTGCTGTCTTTGTGATGCCGGCGTACCGTGTCACGATGCCAAGGCCGATCACAAGCGCGACAAGGCCGCTCGCGATGAAAAAGCCAAGGCTAAGACCGGCTGTGATCAGCAGGATCTCTGGCAGGATTCGCATGAAAAGCCTCCTTTCCTTTACCGGAGCGGTCGTTCTGTTCGAGAATGGTCGTATCGATATCATCCTCGTAGACCCGCATTTCCACCTCGAGCGGCGTCGGGTCCTGCGTGAATTTCCGCCGTCCGAAATGGTTGAAATAGAGCACGACGCCAAGGCCGATGCCGATGGAATATGAAATTTCCAGCACCGAAAATCCGGGCGTCATCTGCGGGAGAAAACGGGTGTAAACATCCAAAAACAGCTCGCGGATGCCGATGTCGGTGTGGAAGGTCATAATGGAAAACGCAGTTCCGATAAACGTAAGGATGCCGACCAGAATCGTTTTGCACCAGCTGATCCAGGTGTTTTTCTGACGCGGATCCTCGTACGTTAAAATAAAATTCGGCTCGCCGATGTGGGTGACATCGACGTGCTCCTCGGCCTCCGTGACGAGGCGGACGAGGGTGGAGGCGGAGCAGACGTAGCGTCCGTATCCGTCATCGGGAAGATGCGCCACGCGGCGGACCTGATTGCGGGCAAGGACAGCGCCGTCTGAACAGGAAAGCTGCGCCACATCGCCGAGCGTCACGACGGGACTGGTGATTTTGATATTCCGCTCCGTCTGAAGATACAGCATTTCACTCATGAAAAACATTCCTCTAAAAGTTTCTGAAACAGGATTTTTGTGCTACAGCGTACAGAGTTCCCTAAAACAGGAAAATCATGCGTAAGAATGGAAAAAACGGAAATACTGAAGGTCAGAAATGGTAAGACGCAAAATAAGAAAACGGAGGAATTTGCCGATGAGACAGATGACAGGAAAGCAGAGCATCTCGTTTGCCAAAGCCGTCTATATCGAGGGCAGCGCGGCGATTGTAGGAGAAAAGGAAAAGGATGGACCGCTGGGCGAATACTTTTCGCACACGCTTTCGGACCCGATGTGCGGGCAGGAGAGCTGGGAGGAGGGCGAGAGTGAACTGCAGCTTGCCACCGCGAAGCTGGCAATGCAGAAAGCCAATGTGAGGCCAGAGCAGATCCGCATGATTTTTGCGGGCGATCTTCTGGCACAGTCAATCGCATCATCGTTCGGCCTGGTGGATCTGAACTGCCCGCTCTACGGCCTGTTCGGTGCCTGCTCGACGATGGGAGAGGCGCTTTCGCTTGGCGCGATGGCAGTCGCAGGAGGATACGGTGACCGGGTGCTGGCGGTGACATCGAGCCATTTTGGAACGGCGGAGAAGGAGTTCCGTTTTCCGCTCGCCTACGGAAACCAGCGCCCGCCGTCCGCGAGCTGGACGGTGACGGGAAGCGGCGCGTGTGTGCTTGGGAAAACGAAGAGCAGAGTGAAAATCACGGGCGCTACGACGGGAAAAATCATTGATTACGGGCTGAAAGACAACCAGAACATGGGCGCCTGCATGGCCCCCGCTGCGTGCGATACGATTGCACAGAACCTCGTCGATTTCAACCGGGAACCGGCCGATTACGACCGCATTGTGACGGGAGATCTCGGCGTTGTGGGGCGGGAAATTCTGCTGGAGCTGCTGAAGAAAAAAGGATACGATATCTCGGAACAGCACAGTGACTGCGGCATGCTGATCTTCGATCCGGCAAAACAGGACACCGGTGCGGGCGGAAGCGGCTGCGGCTGTGCGGCATCGGTGCTGGCGGAGTATCTGCTGCCGAAGCTGGAAAACGGAGAGTGGAAGAGGATTCTGTTTGTACCGACTGGTGCGCTGATGTCGAAGGTCAGCTTTCAGGAGGGCAGCAGCGTGCCTGGTATTGCACAGGCGGTTGTAATCGAGAGGGAGGAGGATGTGTAAAATGGGAACGTTCATGGAATATTTCAATGCCTTCTGGGTCGGCGGCCTCATTTGTGCCCTGTGCCAGATTCTGCTCGACCGCACGAAAATGCTGCCGGGAAGAATTATGGTAACGCTTGTGTGCACGGGCGCGGTGTTGAGCTTTCTGGGACTCTACGATCCATTTGCAGAATACGCCGGGGCAGGCGCGTCGGTGCCGCTGCTCGGGTTCGGGCATCTTTTGTTTCAGGGAGTAAAAGATGCCGTAAAAGAAAGCGGATTTTTAGGAGTGTTCCAGGGCGGATTAAAGGCGGGGGCTGTCGGAACATCAGCGGCGTTGATTTTCGCGTATCTTGCAAGCTGGATTTTCCAGCCGAAGATGAAAAAATAGCAGGTGAAAAATTGCGCAGAAGCAGGCGGACTGATATAATAAAGAAAAATGCCGCAGAAAAAAGCAGAATCGCAGCGGCAGGACGAATACAGAAAAAAGCGGGTGTTTTGCGGAAAAAACATCAAAACACCCGCGACAGGAAGAAAGGAAGTCTGCAATGAAGACAAGAGAAGAAGCGCTATCCTATGGCCTTTCCTTCCCGGACACATATCAGGAAGCACCGTTCCACGATGACAACTGGCAGCTCATCCGCGTGAAAGGAAGCAAAAAGGCATTTCTGTGGGTCTATGAAAAGGACGGAATCATTCAGCTGAATGTAAAAGCAAACCCGGAATGGCGGGACTACTGGCGCGATGCATTCGCGTCAGTTATCCCGGGATATCATCAGAACAAAGAACATTGGAACACGATTCTCCTCGACGGAACCGTACCCGATGACGCTGTGCGTACCATGATCGCCGAGAGCTACGACATCATCACGGACAGCCCGACCAAAAGAATCTATGAGGCGGTAAAGCAGATTCCGCGCGGAAAAGTGGCGACATACGGCCAGATAGCAGCGCTTGCAGGCGAGCCGAAGATGGCGCGTGCCGTGGGAAACGCCTTACATAAAAACACAGATCCGGAGCACATTCCATGCTACCGTGTGGTAAACTCCAAAGGCGAACTGGCCGCGGAATTTGTCTTCGGCGGCGCCGGGAAACAGGCGGATATGCTGGAGGCAGACGGCATTGTGCTGGAAAACGGCCGCGTCAATTTAAAGAAGTACGGCATCAACGTGGAAGAGATGCTGGCACAGCGGGAGCTGGAGCAAAACTGAAAAAACAGGATGCACAAAACAGCGAAAGACCGGAACGGCAGAGGAAAATGTCCGTTTCGGTCTTTCATTATGTTTGGCTTATAAAATTAGAAAATACAATTATTTCGCATTGAATACATACTTATCCATACGGTCAAATGCCTCTTTCACAAGCACATGCGGCAGTGCCAGATTCAGGCGGATCGCATACGGTCTGTGGAACGGCCGTCCGTCCTGCCAGATCACGCCGACAGCAACACCGGCTTTCAGCAGTGTATCCATATCGGTATCATGCTCCTTGCACCACTCCTCGCAGTCGAGGTACAGCATGTACGTTCCTTCTGGTTTGGAAAGCTTCACGCCCTTGAAATGCTCGAGAATGTAGTTGTACGCATAATCCGCATTCGATTTCAGCACTTCGCGCAGTTCATCCACCCACTGGTATCCCTCCGGACGGTAAGCGCCGATCAGCGCATGAACAGAGAGTACGTTCGGAGAATTGTAGTGAGAAAGGGACGAAGCCTTCTCCACACGGTCGCGCAGCATGCGGTTGTAGATGATGTGGTAGGAGCCTACAAGGCCAGCCAGGTTAAAGGTCTTGGACGGTGCATAAAGTGCGATGGTGCGCTCGCGTGCATCCTTCGAAACGGACTGCGTTGGGATATGTTTGAAGCCCGGCAGTGTCAGGTCAGACCAGATCTCATCGGAGATGACAACGCATTCATTTGCTTTGTAAATTTCCATCGCCTTTTCAATTTCCTCGCGCTCCCAGACACGGCCTGTCGGGTTGTGCGGAGAGCAGAAAATCGCGAAATGAATGTTGTGTTCTTTTAACTTGCGGTCCATATCGGCGTAGTCCATACGCCATACGCCGTTCTCATCCTGAACAAGATCGGAGAGAACGATATTGCGTCCGCAGTTCTCAAGAACACCGGTAAAACCGATGTATGTCGGGGAATGCAGAAGAATGGATTCGCCCGGGGATGTAAAAGCGGCAGCAGCCGAAGCAACACAGCCGAGCACGCCGTTCTCATAGCCGATCGCCTCACGCGGCAGATCTTCCACACCGTTGCGCTCTTTCTGCCAGCGGATGATGCTGTCAAAATATGCATCCGGCAGATTAAAGTAGCCAAAATGCGGTTCGTTGACTCTCGCGTGAATTGCTTCCTGAATGGTCGGAAGAGACGGGAAGTTCATGTCGGCCACCCACATCGGGATGCGGGAGAAGCCCTCTTTGACTTCCGCACCCGGAATCGGGATCTGATCGACAGCGATCGAATCGTGGCCGCTGCGGTTCATCAGAGATGTAAAATCGTATTTCATTGGTAAAAACCCTCCTTTGTGTTTGCTGTGCTCTCGAAGTAAAACCAAAAGCACATGGAAAACCGGATGCAGCTTCCTTTCCTCGCTGAAAGAAAAACCTGCAGCCGGCTGAATACAAATATTATAACACGGAGGGGAATTTTCGTAAACAAAAGAATGCTTTATTCGGCACCATTTATTCCGCGCCGATCCAGTTATCGCGGTTGATTGCTTCCGTGTGGCTGGTGCTTTCGTTCATGATTTTCTGCAGATCCGGCCGGTCATAGTTGACAATGCCCTTTCCGAGATATTCATGGCTGCCGCGCCGGAAGACGCTGACGACATCGCCTTTCTTAAAATCGCCTTCGACTGCCACGATGCCTTTGGGAAGCAGGCTCTTTGCCTGAACAGCAAGTGCTTCTGCGGCACCCTCATCGACGTAGAGGTTGCCCGCACTCGGCGCATAGAATGCCATCCACTGCAGACGCGTTTTCATGTTGTGGCCGCTGGCGGTAAAGTACGTTCCTTTTGCGGTTCCTTTCACCGCACGCACAATGTTGTTTTCCTCCGCCGAGGAGCAGATCAGAACCGGCACACCGGCTCTTGTGGCAAGCGAAGCGGCGGAGAGCTTCGTTGTCATGCCTCCCGTTCCGTTGCCCGATCCCGCACCGCCTGCCGCAGCAGTGAGCTCCGGCGTGATCTCATTTACCACGTCGATATGGCGCGCATTCGGGTCACTCTTTGGATTGGCAGTGTAGAGCCCGTCGATATCGGTCAGCAGAATCAGAAGCGATGCATGCAGCATCGCAGCCACCTGGGCGGAGAGCGTGTCGTTGTCGCCGACCTTCAGCTCCTCAATCGCGATCGTATCGTTCTCATTGATGATCGGAATCGCACCGCGCCCGAGCAGGACGGAGAGGGAGCCGAAGATGTTTTTATAGCGGCGGCGGTCCTCAAAGTCACTGCGGTTCAAAAGAATCTGCGCACACGGAATCTGGTACGCCATCAGATTTTTCGTGTATTCCTCCATCAGAAGGCCCTGGCCGACAGCAGCGGCAGCCTGTTTATCGGCAATTTTCGTCGGCCGTTTTTTAAAGCCGAGACGGGAAAAGCCTGCGGCGATCGCACCGGAGGAAACGAGAATCACATGGTGGCCTGCCGTCTGCAGCGCGGCAAGCTGGGTCGTAATGTTCCGTATTTTTTCAGCATCCATGGTTCCGTCTGAGAGTGTCAGGGAGCTGGTGCCGACTTTCACAACTATCGTCTGTTTTTCCATCATGAAAACCTCAAATGTAAGAAATGATAAGAAACGTTGTTTACGGGTGACAAAACATCAATTACAGACACTTTAACACAGTACTGTGTGAGAGTCAAGAAGATGCGGAATGGTCGTTACATTTTTCGTGAAAGATCTGCAAAAAGATAGAAATTTGTTGCTGGAATTCTGAAAAAGTATGGTAGAATAGAAAACGAGAAAAAGGTGTGTGCAGAAATACATTTTTCCTGAAAAACAAAAGAAGCGGAAAGAAGTCCGGCACACGACGGAGGGAGTCAAAGATGGAGGAAAAAACAGAAGAAAGAGGCAGAGGCTGCATGACAACGCTGTGCTACATCGAAAAGGATGACAGCTATCTGATGATGCACCGCACGGTGAAAAAGAACGATGTCAACAAGGACAAGTGGATCGGCGTCGGCGGCCATGCGGAACTTGGCGAAAGCCCGGAGGAATGCCTGCTGCGTGAAGTAAAAGAGGAAACCGGCTACACGCTGACGAGCTGGCGTTTCCGCGGTCTCGTTACCTTTGTGACAGAGGCAGAAAACAGCAAAACGGTGGAGTACATGGAGTATATGTGTCTCTACACGGCAGACGGATTTACGGGAGAACCGATTGCATGTGATGAGGGCGAACTCGCCTGGGTGAAAAAAGAGGACGTCCTGCACCTGAATCTGTGGGAGGGAGACAAAATCTTTTTCCGCCTTCTGAATGAAGACGAGCCGTTTTTCTCCCTGAAGCTGCGGTATGTGGGCGACACGCTCGCAGAAGCGGTGCTGAACGGAAAACAGATGGAACTTTTTGAGGAGCGCTCAGGCGACGGCACGCCGACCGGAACCATCGTAGAACGCGGCGTGGCGCACAGTGAGGGACGGTGTCACGGAACGGCACATATCTGGATTGCACGGGCGAATGAGAAGAGCGGCTGTGAGGTACTGCTGCAGAAAAGGAGTGCCTGGAAAGATTCGAATCCGGGCTGCTACGATATTTCAAGCGCCGGCCATCTTTCGGCGGGCGATACATATTTGGAAGGGGCTCTGCGGGAAATCGGCGAGGAGCTCGGCATCCACGCAGAGGCAGAGGAGCTGAGGGATCTTGGCCTGCTGGAAAAAGTATCACACGGTGTTTTTTACGGAAAACCGTTCCACGATCATGAGGTCAGCGCCGTGTATCTTTACACGAAGCCGGTCGAGGCGGAAAAACTGCATCTACAGGAGTCGGAAGTAGAAGCAGTCCGCTGGATGGATCTCAAAGAGTGCCAGAAGGCGGTAAGAGAAGGAAGCATTCCCAACTGTATTGATATCCGGGAACTGGAAATGATTGAAAAAGCGTGGTTCGCCGGAGAAAAAACAAAAGATGAGGAGTAAGAGAAGATGAAAGAAAATGGATTCATCAACGAGAAGCTGACCCCGAAGCACGAGGAAGAAGAGGCAGCAGCCACCGCTGAAAAATAAAAAGAAATGCATGAAAAAAGTCACCGGTTCGAAATAGAACATGGTGACTTTTTTGGATATCGCGTAAATGAAATTTATTTTTTTATTTCGCTGCTGCCTTTACCTGGCTAAACAGTCCGGATTTCTGAAGAGCCGGACGCAGTGCCATGTAGATGACAACGGAAGCGATGGTGGAAAGTACGGCGTTGATGGAAGTTGCCGCTACGTTCCAGCTTAAGGTAACCTCTGCTGCCGGTTTTCCAAGAAGAACCAGTTTGTAGAAGTAACCGATGAGCGGATCGAAGATCACATTGAACAGAAGTCCGCCGATGGCTGCAAGCAGTGCCCATTTGAAGATCTGTTTCTGATCGGTCTGCTCGTTGATTTTACCGATTTTGTGTGCGATCAGTCCTGCGATGAGGCCGATGCAGAATTTTAAGATGAAGGTCTTTGGTGCGTATACCACATAGACCGGATCGAGAAGATCTCCGATGGTCATGCCGATCGCACCGCCGATTCCGCCGTAAACACCGCCGAGAATCAGTGCACCGAGCACACAGACAGCGTTTCCGAAATGGATCGAGGTGGCATCTCCGCCTGGCAGCCAGATTTTGAACTGCAGGAAGGTGAAGACAACGTAGGAAAGGGCTGCAAAGACACCTGTCATTGCGATTTTCCAGACTTTTTCATTTTTCATAACAACTCACTCCTTTGGTATCTGGAACTTTCGTTCCTTGATTGCACCCTATTATAGGGAGTGGTGGCATGAAGAAAAAGTTCCAATTCCGGATTTTTTGACCAGACCAGTTATTTCCGGTACGATTTCATTTTTTCGTGTTCTTCTTTTAATTCTCTGTAGAGCTGCAGCGAATTCCACGCCTGGTTCTGCGTTGTGACGATGGCTTTGAGGGCGATCGGCGGCACTTTTTTCCGGCGCATTTCGGTGAGAAAAAGATCGAGTTTCCGCTCGGAAAAGCCGGCCATGACCATCATTGGTTCTTCAAATCCGGCGCCGTCATAGGCTTCGGGGGATTCTGCAAATGCTTTATTTCCGGCAAGAAATCCGATCGACTGGAGATACTGTTCCGGTTCCACAATGCGCACGCGGATACCGAGCTTTAAGAGAACCGGCTTTAAAAGCACAGCTGTTTTCGTTCCTTTGATCTGATATAAGAGTACGGTTTCCATGAGAAAAATCCTTTCCACGGGCAGATTTCCGGATCAAATGCGCGGATGCCCAGAACTATGATATAAGAAATGTTTTGGAAAAACAATACTTTTATGGTATCATAGGAACGTACAATTCAGAACACGATAAATTTTGAGATAAAAGAGAAAGGAAACCAATAAAATGTGGATAGCAGATGGATGGAAAGATTATGAAGTGCTGGATACGTCCGGCGGAGAAAAACTGGAGCGGTGGGGAGATTACCTTCTGGTAAGACCAGACCCGCAGGTCATCTGGAACACGAAAAAAGAAAATCCGGGCTGGAAAAAGAAAAACGGTCATTATCACAGAAGCAGCAAGGGCGGCGGAGAATGGGAGTTTTTCCATCTGCCGGAGCAGTGGGAGATCAACTATAAAGACCTGACCTTCCGCCTGAAACCGTTCAGCTTCAAACACACCGGCCTTTTCCCGGAGCAGGCAACGAACTGGGACTGGTTCGGCGATCTGATCCGCCGTGCCAACCGCCCGATTAAAGTGCTGAACCTGTTCGCCTACACGGGAGGCGCAACGCTCGCAGCGGCCGCAGCAGGCGCAAGCGTCACACATGTCGATGCATCCAAAGGCATGGTCAACTGGGCAAAAGAGAACGCTGCCGTGTCCGGCCTTTCGGACAAGCCGATCCGCTGGCTTGTGGATGACTGCACCAAATTTGTCGAGCGCGAGATCCGCAGAGGCAACCACTACGACGCGATCATCATGGACCCGCCGTCCTACGGAAGAGGACCAAAGGGCGAGATCTGGAAAATCGAGGAGTCGATTCATCCGTTCATCAGGCTCTGCACGCAGCTCTTAAGCGATGACCCGCTGTTCTTCCTTGTGAATTCTTACACGACAGGACTTGCACCGGCTGTCCTGACGTACATGATTTCCCTGGAATTAAAACAGTACAAAGGCCACGTAGAGGCACAGGAAATCGGCCTTCCGGTCAAGTCGACCAGCCTTGTTCTGCCGTGCGGTGCATCGGGAAGATGGCAGTCTGACAACGTTTAAAACATCTTTTGGCAGCGGACGTATGTCCGTCATACGAAAAACATTTGGCTGAATTGCAGGAAATGAAGTATAAAACTGCAAAAAGTGGGATAAAATGCCGAAAAGTGCATAAAACATGCAAGTTCTCCTTGACAGAAACTCATGATCTGGTAAAATGGTCTTTAGTTGAGCAAGAAACCTGAAAAACGGGTAAGGAAAGTACAAGGGAGGACGTTTCATGAAACCGTATATCGAATGGACCAAAGAAGAATTAGTTGCCGAGAAAGCCAGACTGGAGCAGGAATTTGCAGAGGTAAAAGCAAAAGGCCTCAATCTGAATATTTCCAGAGGAAAACCTGCAGCAGCCCAGTTAGATCTCACGGAAGGAATGCTTACCGTTCTCTCGAAAAATGAAGACACCTTCGCAGAAGATGGAACCGACTGCCGGAACTACGGCGTGCTGACCGGTATTCCGGAAGCAAGAAAACTGATCGGAGATATTTGTGAGGTTCCGGCGGAAAACGTCATCGTTTACGGAAACGCCAGCCTTACCATTATGTTTGATACCGTAGCACGTTCGTTCCTGAAGGGCGTTGCAGGCTGCACTCCGTGGAACAAGCTGGACAAAGTAAAATTCCTCTGTCCGGTACCGGGCTATGACCGTCACTTCGGTGTAACCGAGTACTTCGGCGTTGAGATGATCAATGTTCCGATGACGCCGGAAGGACCGGATATGGACATGGTAGAAAAACTCGTTGCAGAAGATGACGCCATCAAGGGAATCTGGTGTGTACCGAAATACTCCAACCCGCAGGGCTACACCTACTCCGATGAGACCGTCAGAAGATTTGCAAACCTGAAACCGGCGGCCAAAGACTTCCGTATTTTCTGGGATAATGCATATATCATCCATCACCTGTATGATGACAGACAGGATCACCTGCTGAACATCATCGAGGAGTGCGAGAAAGCCGGAAATCCGGATATGGTCTATGAGTTCGTATCCACCTCGAAAGTAAGCTATCCAGGAGCCGGAATTGCAGCTCTCATTTCTTCTGAGGCAAACCTCAAAGAGGCACAGGCGTACATGAACTTCCAGATCATCGGCCATGATAAACTGAACCAGCTGCGCCATGTAAAATTCTTCCAGAACCTGGACGGCGTGATGAATCAGATGAAAAAGCATGCTGAGATCTTAAGACCGAAATTCGAGGCAATTCTGCAGGTAATGGATCAGGAGCTGAGCGGCCTTGGCATCGCTTCCTGGACAAAACCGAACGGTGGATACTTCATCTCCTTCGATGCGATGGAGGGATGCGCAAAGAAGATCGTTGCAAAGGCAAAAGAGGCCGGTCTTACCATGACAGGCGCGGGCGCAACGTATCCATATCACAACGATCCGCAGGATTCCAACATCCGTATTGCACCGTCCTTCCCGACACCGGAAGAGCTGGAAATCGCAGGTCAGGTATTCGTGCTGAGTGTCAAACTGGTCAGCGTGGATAAGATTCTGGAAAGCAAATAACAGATAAGTAAAAATACAAAAGCCGGATTCTCCCGGGGGACACAGTTTTTGTGAACTCTGGTGTGGGAGTTCCGGCTTTTTTCTATCAGAAAGTTAAAAAGAAATTTTCTATGGGACAGAAAGGAAAAACATGAAAAAGAAAGTAATAGGAATTGCCGCAGGAATCATACTCCTTGCGGCCGCAGGCGGTTACGCGGGCGTGGGGCATTACTATGCATCCCACTTTTTCCCGAAAACCGCGATCAACGGACTGAACTGCGCAGGGCTGACCGCAGAGCAGGTCAAAGAGGAAATTCAGAAGCACATTGTGGATTATACACTCAGCATTACCGAGCGCGGTGGAAAAACAGAGACATTAAGCGGCACGGAGATCGGCCTCACGTATGTGGACGACCACGCGGTGGAAAAACTGCTGGAGTCCCAGAATACTCTTGCATGGCCTGCATTCTATTGGAAAGAGAAAGAAAACCAGGTGGCGGCGGACTCTGTCTATGACAAAGAAATGGTGCAGGAAAAACTGCAGACGATGGAAGGGTTTCAGGAAGAACAGCAGGAAGCGCCGACGGATGCGTATCTGACGGATGACGGAACCTCGTACGTTATTGTGCCGGAAACAGAGGGCGAGCAGGTGGACTATGAGAAGGCGGAGCAGGCTGTCATCGAGGCGCTGGATGCCGGAGCGGCGAGCGTGGATCTGGAAGAAAAAGATGTTTACCGGAAACCGGACATTACGCAGGATGATGAAGCACTGAATGGGAAAATGGCGGAACTGAACCACCTGACAGCGGCGCGGATCACGTATGCAATCGGTGAAAACAGCTATGCCATAGACCGGGCGACCTTACAGAGCTGGCTCGTACAGGGGGAGGATGGAACCTACACGATTTCGCAGGACGAAGCGGCAGCTTTTGTGCGCCATATGGCGTATGAGACGGACACCTTCGGGCTGGCGCATACCTTCAAAACGAGTCTTGGCGCGACCATTAACCTGAATGCGGGCGGCGATTACGGCTGGTGCATCGACAAGGAGGAGACGACGCAGGCACTTCTGCAGGCGATCGAGGACGAAACACAGGGAAATCTCGACCCGGTTTACCTCTATACGGCCAATGACCGCTCGGCAAATGATATCGGAAATACATACGTCGAGGTGTGCATTTCCCAGCAGAAAATGTGGTGCTACAAGGATGGCGTTCTGGTGACGGAAACACCGGTCACAACGGGCAATCATGCGACGGGCTATGACACTCCGGCAGGCAGTGTCTGGGCGGTGGATGCGAAAAAAAGTGACTGTGATTTCAAGCTCTATCCGAGCCATGTCATGTTCTGGCTTCCGTTTAACGGCGACGTCGGAATCCACGATGCGAGCTGGCGTACCGAGTACGGCGGGGACATCTATCTGACGAACGGATCCCACGGATGTGTGAATACCCCATACACAGAAGCAGAAAAAGTGTTCAATGCTATTGAAATTGGTGACCCGGTTATCGTATACTATAGCCTGGATGATGTAACCGGGCCGCAGCCTACACAGAAAAACAGCCTGTAGGAAAAACGCTTAAGCATCACAGCAGAAGCACATCAAATAAAGGAGATTTTGATAGATGAAAATAGTAGTATTAGCTGGAGGAACCAGCACGGAACGTTCGGTATCCATTACATCGGGAACTATGGTCTGCAAGGCACTCCGCGAGAAAAACCATCAGGCAGTTCTGGTAGACGTTTTCTGCGGTATCGATGTGAAGGGGAACCTGGAAGATGTATTTGCAGAGGAGGCGTACGATATAGACAAAGCAGCAGAATATATGCACAGCTTTGATGCAGGATTAAACGAAATGATCGAATCCCGCCGCAGATTTTTCGGACCGAACGTACTGGAACTCTGCGAGGCAGCGGATGTTGTTTTCCTTGCCCTGCATGGCGCAAACGGAGAGGACGGAAAGGTACAGGCTACGTTCGATCTGCTCGGCATTCCGTATACCGGAACGGGCTATTTAAGCAGCGCCCTCGCAATGGACAAATCCATCACAAAACAGTTCTTCCGTGCACACCATGTGCCGACCCCGAACGGCGTGACCCTGAAAAAAGGCCAGGAGAGCGAGCCTTTGTCCGGATTTGGCCTGGAGCTTCCGGTTGTCGTAAAACCGTGCTGCGGCGGTTCCAGTGTCGGTGTCTATATTGCACACACGAACGAAGAATACTGGCAGGCTATGAAGGATGCTTTCTCCTACGAACCGGAGGTTGTCGTTGAGGAGTATATCGAGGGAAGAGAGTTCTCCGTTGGCGTGGTAGACGGAAAGGCTTACCCGATCATCGAGATTGCACCGATCGAAGGCTTCTATGATTACACGAACAAATACAAAGCCGGAGCTACTGTTGATACCTGCCCGGCCGTACTGACGGAGGAGCAGACGAAAGAAATGCAGAAGCACGCAGAGGACGGCGCTGCCGCTCTCGGTATCGAAAACTACTGCCGTCTCGACTTTATGATGCGCAAGGACGGAAGAATGTACTGCCTCGAGGCAAACACCCTTCCGGGCATGACCCCGACCAGCCTTCTGCCGCAGGAGGCACAGGTACTCGGCATTTCCTATCCGGAACTCTGCGAGCTGCTGATCCAGCTTTCTCTCAGAAAAAGAGGTAACAACGCATGAAAAATATGACACTTGCGCACATCACAGAGGTGTGCGGCGGAATCTACTTCGGACCGGAAGAAAAGAAAACAGCGGAAGTCACGGATATCGTGACGGACAGCCGGAAAGCAGGAGAGGGAAGCCTCTTCGTTGCAATTCCGGGTGAGCGTGTGGACGGCCATAAATTTATCCCGAACGTGGCTTCCCAGGGCGCACTTGCTGTCATTTCCGAGCAGAAACTTGAAACACCGCCATGCCCGTATATCCTCGTGAAGGATTCCATGGAGGCCATTAAAGCAATGGCAGAATACTATATGCAGCAGCTCAATATTCCGGTTGTCGGCATTACGGGAAGTGTTGGAAAGACCAGTACAAAGGAGACGATCGCGTCGGTGCTGGCGCAGAAATACCGTGTGCTGAAAACGGATGCGAACTTTAACAATGAGCTGGGACTGTCACTTACTGTTTTCCGCCTGCGCGAGGAGGATGAGATGGCGGTTCTCGAGATGGGAATCGACGATTTCGGCCAGATGCACCGTCTGGCGAAGATCGCGCGCCCGGAGACTGCAGTCATCACGAATATCGGCTGGTGCCATCTGGAAAATCTGAAGACGCGAGATGGTATTTTACAGGCAAAAACCGAGATCTTTGATCATCTGCGTGAGAACGGGCACATTATCATCAATGGGGACGATGATAAGCTGTCTACTGTTGGAACGGTTCACGGCATCAAGCCGGTTCATTTCGGATTGGATGAAAAGAACGAATATTATGCCGATGAGATCGAGAGCCAGGGCTTCCGCGGCATTTCCTGCCGGATTCATACCCCGCAGGGGAGCTTTTCTGCACTGATTCCGATTCCGGGACGCCATATGGTTTACAATGCGCTGGCCGGAACCGCAGTCGGATGCACGTACGGGCTGACGCTGGAGCAGATCAAACAGGGAATCGAGACACTGCAGTCGGTGAGCGGAAGATTCCACATCATCGAGACAGGAAAATACACCGTTGTCGATGACTGCTACAACGCAAACCCGGTTTCGATGAAGGCATCTCTCGATGTTCTGAAAGAGGCGAAGGGAAGAAAAGTGGCCGTGCTCGGCGATATGGGCGAGCTTGGAACCGATGAGGCAGCACTTCACGCCGAAGTCGGCACACACGCCGGAACCTGCGGCATTGACGCCCTCTACTGTGCGGGACCGCTCTGCGAGCATCTTGCAAAAGCGGCAAAAGAGGCTGATTCGAAGCTTGAGGTACGCCACTTTGCAGACCGCGAGAGCCTGATGGCAGAACTGCCGAAGCTCTTACAGGACGGCGATCAGATTCTGGTAAAGGCATCGCATTTTATGGAATATGGAAAGATTGTGGAGATGCTTGAAACAGCACAGAAATTATGATAAAATTTTAAACTGGAAAGTACCCATGACAGGGTGGTAGCCTCCCGAGCTAATGAATACATAGGAAGGGAGGTGGCGTAAATGACAGCATACGAAATTATTATGGTTTTTCTGGGAATCTTAGCTTTACTGATTTCCTTCGGAGGCTTCATCATTGCGTTGCTTACCTTTCTCGATAAGAGAAATAAGCGAAAATAAAAATGCCTACCCCGTCGGCAAACGGGATAGGCGGTGTTCGTAAGAACATTTAACCCTTTTCTCGAGAGCATCCACTTTGGAGTGGGTGCTTTCTTTTTATATATTTATTATATCGCAGGGGTCTGGCATTTTCAAGCATTTTCTTTCAATTGTTCTAATAGAATGTTTTTCGTATAATTTCCAATCTCTTTTTTCTCTTCCTTCGTAAGCTCGCCCGGAATGATCGGCTTGCCGTACGTTACGGTAACGTGGGTACCGCGGATCTTCGGGAAATGTGCTTCCAGAATTTCTCTGGATCCGGAAATCGAAAGCGGAATGATCGGGCAGCCGGTTTTCGTTGCCATCTTGAATGAACCGTTGTGGAACTCGCCGAGCTCCAGCTCGCTCTCCGTCTTGCCGCGGGTACCCTCCGGGAAGATACAGATGGAAGTGCCGCTCTTGATCTCCTCACATCCGGAGAGAATCATCTGCAGACCCTGCTTGATGTCGGAACGGTCGAGAAACAGGCAGTGGATGAGTTCCATCCAGTTCTTTAACAGCGGAATGCGTGAAAGTTCTTTTTTGGCGACAAATCCGCAGGAACCCGGAACCGTTGTATAGGTTACAAGGATATCGAAATAGCTGCGGTGATTGCCGATGTATAGAACAGCCCGGTCCTTCGGAATATTTTCCTGACCTTTTACGGTGACCTTCGTGCCGGAAAAAAACAGAATTACGCGGAAAATCCAGCGGATCAGCGCACGGCTTACCTTGTCACAGACCTCCGGCTTTTTCTTCCGGATCAGAAGCAGAACAAGAAGCACCGGGATCGACAGAATCAGATACAGAAAAGCGGTCAGAATGACCAGAATAAAACGAATCATGAATCTTTTTCTCCTCTTGGTAAAAATAGTGATATTCAGTTATTGCGTACTTTTCAGTATACGTCATATATGGGGCGGGTTGCAATAACTTTCGTCTTTTTCGGAAAAAGATTTTGCGTCATAGAAGACTGCGGCCCGTCATACAATGGATAGAAAGAGCAGGAAGCGGCGTTTGGAATGATGAAGAAAAAGAGACGGGGAAGAGTTCTTCTGGCGGCGGTGATTCTGATGCTCCTGGCATCGTGCCGGATCACAGATGTGAGCGAGGGCGAGCGGAAAGAACTGTCGTATGCGATTGTAAAGCCGGGCGATTTTCCGCCGGAAATCGATCAGATTTTGCGCAGGAAAAAAGAATCCGCGTTCCAGATGGCGTACGAGAGCGGGGACGATCTCTACATACTGCGCGGCTACGGAAAGCAGAAAAGCGGAGGCTTTTCCATACAGATCGAAGAAGTATCGAAATCGGAAAACGCCGTTTTCGTGCGGACAAAACTCGTCGGACCTGCCGCAAAGGAGGAGCAGAAAGGCGCCGCCTCCTGCCCTTACGTCGTGCTGAAAACGAAAGCGGCGGCGGGAATCTCAGTCGTATTTGAGGATTAGAGTGGGAGGAGCCTTATGGATTTTGTAAAAAAGATTCTGCATCAGATCAGCAGAAAAAGCGAAGCGGTGTCACAGATTACGTTTGATGAGGACTACAATGTGCCGGACGCACGGCCCGATGTGGGGCGGATGATTCAGAAAAAAGGCGAGGTGACGATCGGGGATGTGCAGATTTCGGAAGGAAAAGCGCGTGTATTCGGCGGCCTCACCTTTCATCTGCTGTACGTCTCCGACGGCGAACGGCGCCGGATCTGCCAGCTCTCCGGCGAGCTTCCGATCGACGAGACGATCCATCTCGATGGTCTGACAGGGGGCGACAAGGTCTGCATCACCTGGGAAGTGGAAGATCTGAACCTGCATCTCATCAACTCGCGGAAGCTGGGCGTGCGCGCGATCGTCACGCTGCACGCGTGGATCGAGGAACTGTGCGACCTTGCCGTGCCGATGGAAATCCGCGGGGAGAGCGACGTCGCGGTAAAAAGGCAGGAATACCGCGTGGTTGAGCTTGCAGTGCAGAAAAAAGATGTGCTGCGTGTCAAAAAGGAGCTTACGATTCCGTCCGGCAAGCCGGAATTGCACGAGATTCTCTGGCAGGATCTGGAAGTGCGCGGTCTCGATCTCCGCTCTGAGGAGGGGCGGGTCAGTGCGCAGGGAGAACTCTTTGTCTTCTGTCTGTACAGCGACGGCGAGGAGGATCACCCGCTGCAGTGGGTGGAGCAGGCGCTCCCGTTCCAGGCAGAAGTGGAATGCCAGGGCTGCATCTCCGAGATGATCCCGCGGATCGAAAGCACACTCGGCCAGACCACACTCGAAATCCAGCCCGATTCCGACGGCGAGGAGCGGGTCCTGCAGGCGGAGACCGTACTCGAACTTGACATCTGTCTGTATCAGGAAGAAACCGTATCACTTCTGCAGGACGTTTACCATCCGCACCGAGAATGCATTCCAAAAGTGCAGGAGGAGACTTTGGAGAGCCTTCTGATCCGCAATTCCTCCAAATGCCGCCTGACCGACAAACTGCAGATGCGCGTGCCGAAAAATAAAATTCTGCAGATCTGCCACAGCGACGGCAAAATCAAGATCGACGAGGAAAGAATCGTAGAAAACGGCATCGAAGTAACCGGCGTGGTGGAACTCAGGGCGCTCTATGTCGTGAGCGACGATGAAATGCCGTTCTACGCCGCCGAAACCGCCATACCCTTCCGCCACACCATCGAAGTCCCGGGAATCGGACCGGACTGCCGCTACGAACTCCAGTCCTCCATTGACCAGCTCTCCACAACCATGCCGGACAGCAGCGACATTGAAGCCAAAGTCGTACTGAACCTGAACGCCCTCGTCTTCCGCCGCAGAAAAGAGATGGTAATGCAGTACGTCGAAGAAAAAGACCGAGATCCGGAAGAACTGCAGAGCCTCCCGGGCATCACCTGCTACTTCGTCAAGCCGGGGGATACCCTGTGGGATATCGCAAAGAAATTTTATACGACAACGGAAAAAATTCGGGAACTGAACGACCTTAAAACCGAAAATCTTACGCCGATGCAGCAGCTTTTAGTAGAGCGGGTATAGTAGGAAAAGACAGCCTCCTGCCTTAAGAATGGAGTCAATCCATCAGGCAGGAAGCTGTCTTTTTGTGAGTTAACGAAATTACAATATTTTGATATGAGAAGCTTTTAAATCAATCAATCTTTGCGCATAGCCCGTAATCCGTGATATCTGCTCTGAGGTATAGCCCGCAGAAAGATATTCTGAGAAAGTGTCATCAGGCAGGAGCAGCTCAATGGCAAAGGTATCAGCTTCGGTTTCATATTCTGCCGTTTTTAAATGAGTTCTGGTATCCATAAAGATGGCATTTGCCTTTTTATGGAGAAACAAATGCCCAAGTTCGTGTGCCAGAACCAGTGTGCGCTCCTGCTCGGAAAGAGTTTCATCGAGATAGATGATATGGTTTCTCTGAAAATACTGATAAAAACCACGGACTCCGCTTAAAGGAGCATCCACGAGAATCACATTCAGTCCACGGACAATTTCAAAAGGATTCCGTGACTGGAATCGGTGAGCGATCTGATTCGCTCTTTTTTTTATGTCCATAGACATCAGTCCTTTTTATATTTTTTCGGTGTGTATTTTTCTTTGTTCTTCTTTTTTGCGAGTTCCATACCGATCTGCATTGCCGAAAGAATGGAATCGATGGCTTCCGGGGAAGCGGGATCGCCGTCAAACATCAGTCCCTCCTGAGAAAGAAGCTGTTCTTTGGTGCGGGCGAGGATTTTTTCAATATCCCGTTCGTCACGGGAAGTCAGTACCGGATCTGGTGCAGGTTCCTCTCCGTACATCAGATATTGAGGGGAAAGACTCAGATAGTCGGCAATTTTGGAAAGACGCTCAGCGGGGAAGGAGCCTTTTTTTAGCTGACCGACATAACCGTTGGAAAACCCAAGGTCTTTTTCCAGCTTCGATATTGGAATTTTCCGCTCTTTACAGATTTGCTTTACACGTTCTACGCAGTTCATAACATACCTCCAATAAAAAAAAATAGATAAAAGCCTAAAAAATGTATTGACAAAATAGAGAATACTCTATATAATGAGATCAAATTTAGAGAAAAACCTAAAGATAGAGAAGATTATATTTCTATATTAGAGTTTCCATAGAGAAAAGTCAATAGGTGATTCTCTAAATTTAGAACTTTATCAGAAGCGCGCAGATAAAGTATTTACGAAACCAGAAACAATACAGGATGAAGAAAAAGGAGAAATTAAAATGAGTCAGAAAACAGATCGCGTAATCGCGGAAATTTTACAGAAACGAGACCGTTTTACCAAAAACTTCCGAACAGAAAATCATGGCGGTGCAGCCGTCATTTACGGATACCCGGTTCATTATAAAGAAGGAGAAGAGTGGAAGGAAATTGATAACAGACTGGAAAAAACAGAAAACGGTTATCAGAACCATGCATCCCGGGTAAAAGTCCATTTTGCAGAAAGCAGTAATGCAAATGAAATGGTTACTATTGAAAAAACGGGAAGAAAACTGAGCTGGGGATTTCTGGCAGAAAAGCAGAAAAAACAGAACATCCGAAGCCAGGCGGCAGTACAGGCACAGAAGCGTGAAGCTGTATTTCAGCCGGAAAATCTCTATCCGACAGAAGAAGGAATGCAGAACAGAGCCGCAGTGCAGAAAACAGAAGAAAAAAGCGTGGAGCAGGAAAATCAGGAAAAAATGAGTGTTCCGGGTCTTGTGGCTGCCGGACATTATGCAGAGATTGCAGAGAATGTAGATCTCGAATACAAAATCATCGGAGAACAGGTAAAAGAAAACCTGATCTTAAAATCGGTAAAAGCAGCAGCTCTTGAATATTCGTTTTCCCTGCAGTTCCCGGGGATGATGATTGTCATTCGGGAAGACGGAGGAATTGACCTGATTGATGAAGAAACAGAAGAAGTTTTTTATTATTTTGCCCCGCCGTGTATGTACGATGCAGCCGGAAATTATTCGGAACAGGTACACTATGAACTGGAAACCGATGCGGAGCAGCATTGCAGTATTTTAAGCGTCGTACCGGATCAGACATGGCTTCAGGACGAAAACCGAGTATATCCGGTTGTGATTGATCCATCGGCAGAAACCTCGAAAACAAATAGGGCAATTGACGATACGTTTGTCCGAGAAAAAAGTCCGGACAGCGCGGTGGTAGCTTCTTATGGTTCTTTTACCGTAGGCCATAACCGGGAATATGGAAAATGCCGTTCTTTCCTGAAATTTACCAGCTTGCCTGCAATGGAACCTGGAGCGGTTATCTACGATGCAAAAATCTATGTATGGCAGTACCGGTATTCTTCGGACAGCAACCAGCCGTTTTTTATTACCGCCCATAAAGTAACGGGAGGATGGAATCCGGGATCAACCACATGGAACAATCAGCCGGCATATCAGTCGAATGTACTGGATTACTGCAGTGTAAAGCAGGTACAGTCCGGTAATACAATTACCGTTACACCGTGCGGATTCAACGTAACAAAACTGGTGCGTGAGTGGTACAACACAGGGGTAAATCATGGAATTGTTATCACGGCACAGAATGAGACACCATATCAGGAAGCCGTTTTCATTTCTTCTGATTATCCATCCAATAACTCTTATGGAATTACTTCCGAGTATTTCCCGCAAGGAATCTTTTATTACCGTAGTACAACAGGACTCGAGGACTATTACAGCTACCATGAGCAGGATGCCGGACGCGCAGGCCATGGCTATGTTAATGACTTCAATGGAAACCTTGTATGGGTGCATGAAGATGCGTCAACCAGCGGTGGGCTGCTGCCGATTCATATCCGTCATGTGTATAATCTGTCAGAACGGAGTAAAAACAACCGTATGGGAAAAGGCTGGAGAATGAACTTCATCCAGGAAATGGAAGCCACAGGAAACGCAAACTTCCCGTATGTCTACACAGATGGAGACGGAACCCGACATTACTTTTATAAAGACACAGCGGATGGAAATAAATTAAAGGATGAAGATGGCTTTGGATATGAGCTGACGCAGACAAGTTCTTCTGACGGAGATTCTTATTACATCATGAAGGACAAAAACGGCTGGGAATATGCGTTTGGTCAGGACAAATACATGCGGAGTATCAAGGATTCCAACGGAAATCTGCAGAAAGCGCAGTATGGTCCGTCCACAGCAGGTAACTATCTGGCATATCTGATTGATCCTACCGGTGCAAGAATGGACTTCAGATATGGAAAAGATAATAATCTGGGCAATCTGAATGCGAATGGAAGAAGCATTTATTTTTCCTATGACAGTGCAGGACATCTGACCAGAATTAGTTATCCGGATAATAAAAGTACGGAATTTTTCTACGATGGAGATATTCTGGTGAGCGTACAGAATAATGATGGGCGACAGATTTCATATAAGTACCAGGATGACTGCGGAGTAAAACGAGTGTCAGAAGTTTTTGAACATACAGGACCACAGAATGGGCAGAGAATGAAAATTTCCTATCGAAATGGAAATACTACGGTGTTTGAAACACAGGGATTGGATGGAGAAATCAGTCGGACAGGTGATAATCGAAAGTTTACCTACCACTTTGACAATTTCGGCTGCCCGGCGGATGTGTCGGATGAAGATGGTGCTGCAAACAGTTATCAGTTTTTACGGGAAGGACGAAAGAATAACAAGCTGAGCATGACAGGAACTTTACAGAAAGCCGTCAGGAACCGAATGGATCCAGAACCATTTTTATTACAGTGGAATCAGATTAACACAGGAAATGAAAATGCAGTTATTGGATTTAGAGCGTTAGGGGGATTCCCTTCGGGAACTTTTTGTACAATAAATAAAGATACCGTAAATGGTAGATATGGATACTCTAAAACGTATACGTTAGAAAAAGGAACTTATACTTTTTCCTGTTATGTTAAGGTTGAAAAATGTGTACCAGATCCGGAGAAAAAGCGTTCCGAATGCGGTGCCGGAATTTTACTTTCTTCCGGAAATACAGAGAAAATGGATCTGGTAACAGAGGTGAAAGATACAGATTCGGATGAATGGACTCGTGTATCGGTAACTATTACGATTGCATCTCAGACGGAGGTAACTACCGCGTTTTTCTTGGATAATATGCAGGGATGGGCTTGTTTTTCCTGTTTCCAGTTGGAAAAATCAATGGCAGCAAACAAATTTAACATGCTGCACGATGCATTTTTCGAAGATACATTTGACACAACAGGGGAATATGGCTGGAAATTAAGTCAGGGAGAAAGTGCAGACCAGATTGTAACAGATTCAGTTAAAGGTAAATGTGCAAGATTACGAGGTAACTTGTCCAAAGATAAGAGCCTGATGCAAACCGTAAAGGTGAGCGGAAAAGAAGGCGATGTATTTGTGCTCGGATGCAGTGTGAAAGCAGACGCCATTCCGGGCCGAACCTTCCGTGTTCGTGCAGTGGTTCATTTTACCGACAAAACAACGACAGAGACAATTGTGAACTGCAATCCGTATGTGACAGAGTGGCAGTTTGTCAATGGCGTAATCCTGACCAGGAAAGATGGTTCCACAACAAATAAGACCTACGAATCCATTCAGATCTATCTCGAATACCAGAAACAGCAGAATGATGCATTCTTTACCGGCTTACAGCTGATCCGTGATGATGCGGAAAGTTACGTGTATGATGCAAATGGAAATATTGTAAGTGCCAAGACAGCAGCGGAGCAGAATGCATTTATCTGCAACAAAACAGACCTGCTTTCCAAAATGGTTAAAGTGACCGGCTCTTCGTTTGAGTATGAATATGATGGAAAGAAAAATATGACGGCGGCAAGAAATTCAGAGGGAGTTCAATACCGTTATACCTATGATACCAAGGGAAATCCGCAGGACGTAGTGATTCATCATGACAGGGTAAGTACGTCGGTAATGGCTGGCAGAAGTTATTATATTCGCCACAGAAAATCTGGTAAGTATATCGATGTAAAAGATGCATCTAATAAAGATGGAGCAGCAGTTCAGCAGTATGAGTTTTCGGGAAGTTCGGAGCAGAAATGGCGTATTGAGGATGCCGGAGAAGGATATATTATTTTCAAAGCATTTGACGGAAATGAGACATATGTACTGGATATCGGAACGGATGCAAATGGGGCAAAGGCGAAGTTAGCTGCATACACAAACAAAGATTCACAGAAATTTCGTATCAAACCAGTAGGAGAAGGAATGTATTTGATCACAAGTAAAATTTCTAAGGACAAAAAAGCGATTGATCTTCCGAGAGCACAGCTTGATAATTCGATTCAGTTACAGATTTGGGATCAGTCAGAAACACATCCGAATCAGCAGTGGTATTTTGAGCCTGTTGTATATGAACGAAAGAGTGACCAGCCGATTTCCGGCGGGATTTATATGATGCGTCTTGGATACAGTGGACAGTATATGCAGGTAAATGGAACAACAGAGGGATCAACAGTTGTTCAGAATCGGTATTTAGGAAAAGAAGCACAGATGTTTCTACTTCATGGAGATGAAACAGGTGGATTTTTCCTGGAACCGACCAATGCAGAGGGAAAAGCACTTTCTATGGCTTCGGATGGAACACTCACGCTGCAGGCGAAAAATACATCGGACAGCAAACAGAAATTCTGGTTTGAAGTGAGTGAAGAGGATAAAAATAATTATTGCATCAAACAGAACGGCCGGTATTTTATGATTCCAAGTCTCTCACATGAGGAGAATACAGCAATTAACGGAGCATATCCAACAGTAGAAGCCATGAGTCCACAGGAATTTATTTTGGAGAAATGCAGCGAACGTATGACGGCGCAGTATACCTACACGGCAACCGGCCGAAATGTAAAAACACTGACAGATGCCAGAGGATTTGTAACAACAAACGAATACGACAGCAAAGAACGCCTGCTGACGGGAGTTACCGATGCAAAAGGGAATAAGGTAACGTATACGTATGATACCAAGAATGACCTTCTGACCGGTGCGACGGCTTCTGATGGAACAAATACGGTAAAACTGGGTTATACGTATGATGAAGGTGACCGGTTAAAAACGATTGCCCACAATGGATTCGAGTATACCTATGAATATGATTTCCTCGGAAATCAGACCAGAATTCTGGCAGGCGGAAATGCACTGGAAGAATACGATTATCTTCCGTCGGACGGACCGCTCAGCGAAGTAAAGTATGCGACAGGAGAAGTGCTGAAAAACAGCTATGACAAGTACGAGCAGATCGTGGAGCAGAAGTGGAATGGAACGACAGTCTTCCGAAATATCTATGATGACTATGGAAATGTATTTTACCATGAGGATCTGGAAAACGACAGAAAGATTTTCTTTGACTATGACATGATCCAGAGAATGGCAGGATACCGCACAACAGATGGAGAAACGGCGCGCATTCAGTATGACAACAAGAACAGACGCACAGGCATGGTACATCAGATTGATGACAGCAAAATTTCAACATCGTGCGTATTTGGAGAGGTTGGAAAAGCACAGGCACCGGATGTGATTTATCAGATCAAGGTAAATGATGCAGTCAAAATTTCGTATACCTTTGACACGTTATGTCGTGTTACCAGAAAAACCATTCATCTGAAGGACAAAACATATCCGGTCGACTATACCTTTGTGCCGGGAAGAAAAGCGGGAATTACAACCTTGCTTCTCAAAGAAATCAACAATAACGGAAAGAAACTGTCCTTTGTTTATGATGCTGTGGGAAATATTGTTACGATTTCCGAGAATGGTGTTCAGAAAGTAAAATATACGTATAATGCTTTGAGTGAACTGACCCGTGTGGATTCTGCATGGGAAAATAAGAGTATTACGTATACCTACGATGCCGGAATGAATATGACGTCCAGAAAAGAGTATTCCTATACAACGGGAGCACTGGGCAATGCGGTAAAGACAGATCTGTTTACCTACCGTGCTTCAGGATGGAAAGATCAGCTTATTTCCTATAATGGCAGCAGCATTTCCTATGATGCGGTCGGCAACATTACAGCTTATCAGGGAAGAACACTGACCTGGTACAGAGGAAGCCTGCTGCAGAGTCTGACCTTAAACGGAAAGAAAGCAGTTTACCATTACGACAGCGAAGGACACAGAGTCCAGTGGAAAGACCTGAACGGAATCAGCCATAAGAACTACTGGTGCGGAAACAAACTGATGGGAACGAAGTATGGAGATGTACTGGTTCAGTTTGTTTACGGTGCGGATAAATCCCCGCTGATGCTGAAAAAGGGAGAAAAAGAGTATTATTACTTGTACAACAGCCAGAATGATGTCATAGGACTGATTGACAGCGATGGAAAACAGGTAGTAAACTATTCTTACGATGCATGGGGAAAACAGACTGGTCTGACCGATATCAGCGGAGAAAATATCGGAAAACTAAACCCATTCCGTTATCGTGCTTACTGCTACGATGACGATACCAAACTCTATGTCACCGCCAGCCGTTATTATGATCCGGAATTGTGCAGATTCCTTTGTGCGGACAACTTTGATGCTGTAAAAGCGAAAATGTTTAGCATGAATGGAAAGAACCTTTATGTGTACTGTTGCAACAATCCGGTGAATGCGGTAGATGATGATGGTGATTTTGGAATTTTAATGCTGGCATTCCCAGGAATCGATCCCAGAAAAGTAGCATGGAATATCTTAAAAGATGTATTTGTATATGCGGTACAGTGCGGAATGGCGAATGAGAAAGTAACCTTAGAAGGAATTGCAGAGGTGGCCATAGAAAGTGCAATCAGTAGTGTTTTGGGAGATAGCCAAGGAATTATCTTTTCAGTAGTAGTAAGTGGTTTGAAAGGAGGATATTTAGAGTATCAGGAATCAGGAGATATGGCAAGAGCAATGGGGGCAGGATTTTACGATGCTATAATGACCTTGTTAGAACCTAAAACGTATAACGCATATGTAAAAAATGAAACTATTGAGAATGCATTGGGTGCTTTTACAGACTTTTTTCAGTCTCCATTACTGAGCTATCCCAAAAGCGGTGTTTTGGATGGAGTGTTTGGAAAACCCAAGAAACAGGCAAATAAAAATGGATCAACACTTAAGAAAAACAGCAACATCAACTTTAGTACAAAAAAAGTTGGGGGGAAAAAGAAGAACTGGCAGAGTAATAAGCCTGCAATTTCCAGAAAAATGCAAAATATAGGACTTCCAGCGCTTAGATAGAAAAGTTTTAAGATGCCTTTGCGCGAAGAAAAATAGTTTTGTACAAAGGCAAAGCGTAAGAAATAACGAGGAGAAGATTGTATGAAAGTAGTATGGGGAAAATTTGGTACCGGCGTAGACCTGATTGTGTGTGCTATTAGTAGTTATTGGTGGGTGAGCCTGTGGGTAAATGAAAAAGATGCGTTCCACGCCTATTCATTAAAAACAAGTATCATAGTGTTTCTAGGAATAATGTTCTTTTTAAGCATAGCAGCTTATGGAACTGTGACATTTCTACTAAAACGAATTTATATTTATGAATGGGGAATAATGTTATCTTTTTGGGGCTATGAAAAAAAGATAGAATGGGAAGATTTTACTGTGATACAAAGATACAATGATCATTTTTTCTTCAACATATCGAAACAGAAAGATGACAGTTTGTTCTGGTGTACCTATCACCCATTTACCAGTATCATGATATTCGACAAGTTCCGCGGACCGGGCTGGGGAATCATACCGCTCAGCGCCGACGAATTTTGTGAACTCCTCACTTCATACGGTGTCAAGTATACGGAAAGTAAATAACATACAAAAAGAGTGGAAGTGGCCGTAAGATCCACGAATTACCAGCCACTTCCCTTTTTATATGCAAATTTAGAAAAAGAAAGAAGGAAATGCCAATGAAATCAATTTATCGCACGATCCTTGCCGCAGCAGGCAGCTTCCTTGCGGCACAGTTTGGAGGCTGGGATGCTGCGCTGGAAACGCTGGTCTGCTTCATGGCAATTGACTGGATCACAGGAGGTGTTCTGCTTCCTGTTGTTTTTAAAAAGAGTCCGAAATCTGAAAACGGAACGTTGGAGAGCCGTGCGGGATGGAAAGGGCTTTGCAGAAAAGGGATGATGCTGTTCTTTGTGCTGGTCGCGGAAAAACTGGATCAGCTCACACAGACGAATTACCTGCGGGATGCCGTCTGCATTGGATTTATTTTAAATGAAGCGGTTTCGATCTTGGAAAATGCAGGGCTGATGGGTGTGAAAATCCCTGAGGTTCTGCGGTCAAGGATTGATGTGCTGAGAAAGGAGGAGCAGAGTAAATGAGGGTTGACAGAAGCTATTGTAGCAACCAGAATACATGGTCGGAAAATCATCCGCAGTGTATTGTGGTACACAATACAGACAATTTTGCCGCCGGAGCCGATGCCCGCGCGCATGCAAGAGCGCAGTACCAGGGAAATTTTCAGATTATGTCGGCGCATTATTACGTAGATGACGGGGAGATCGCTTATCAGGCTGCGCCGCACAGCAGAGGATGCTGGCATGTCGGGAGAAATTATGGAAGTAAAAATCTATTCGGCAGATATGGAAACCGGAACAGCATCGCGGTTGAGATGTGCGTGCAGAAAGGATATGATTACGAAACCGCATTTTTACATACGGTGGAGCTGGTGAAAAACCTGATGAACGAGACGGGGATTCCATCAGATGCAGTTTACCGGCATTACGACATCTGCAGCAAAAACTGCCCGTCCCAGATTCAGAAGCGGGGAGACTGGGAGCGGTTCCAGCGTCTGATTCGGGAAACAGAAGACGGCAGTGAGAAAAGTGAATACAATCCCGGCATCTACCGTGTAACAGACCCGGCGCTCAACATCCGCACAGGTCCCGGAGTAGAATACCCGGTGGTGGGAGTCATCAAAGACCAGGGAAGCTATACGATCACAGAAATCAGAAACAAAAGCTGGGGCAGACTGCTGTCGGGAGCGGGATGGATCAACTGCCATAAAGCATATTGTTTTTACGGGGGAAGAGTATAAAATCCCATCTTTGCAAAACGATGTCATCGGACGGATTGACAGCGATGGAAAGCAGGGAGTAAACTATTCTTACGATGCAGGGGGAGAACTGGTAAATACCATGGATACAAGTGGTGCGAATATTGCACAGTCGAAAGAAATAACGAGGAGAAAATTGTATGAAAGTAATATGGGGAAAATTTGGTACAGGTGTAGATTTGATTCTGTGTGTTATTATTAATTACTATGTGGTGAGTATATGGGTAAATGGAAAAGATGAGTTCCATGCATATTCATTAAAAACAAGTATTATATTTCTAATAGAGGTAATGCTCGTTTTAAATATGGGGAAAACAGACCGGTCTGACCGATACCAGCGGAGAAAATATCGGAAAGCTCAATCCATTCCGCTATCGTGCTTACTGCTACGATGACGACACCAAGCTCTATGTCACCGCCAGCCGCTATTACGATCTGGAATTGTGCAGATTCCTTTGCGCAGACAACTTTGATGTTGTAAAAGCGGAAATGTTCAAAAAGTTAAATTAGTAGGTGGCAAATATGAAGGCAGGATATCGTAAATTTTATAAATATTTTAGTATATTGGTATTTATGGGCTGCGGATACCTTATGCTGAATTTTTGGGAAGAGGGAAAAGGTCAAATTAGTTCTTATAACATGCAAGATAAAGCACTTATGATATTGTGGTTTATGATTTATACTTTTGGTACGGCTGCTGGAATTATAAATACTTTAACCAGTATTTACATTTATGAATGGGGAATGCAGATCTCATTTTTGAAATATAAGAAAAAAATCGAATGGGAAGAATTTTCTGTTATACGAAGATATCATAATCATTTTTTCTTCAATATGTCAAAACAAAAAGATGCAGGTCCGTATTGGGCAATGTTTCATCCCTTTACCAGTTTTGTAATATTCGATAATTCGCGAAATCGTTCTGTTCATACCATGCCGCTTAACGCCGACGAATTTTGTGAACTGCTCACTTCATATGGTGTTCAGTACACGGAAAGAAAATAAAGATCGAAGGAATTAAAGAGAAAATATGAGAGCAGGATATCGTAAGTTTTTTATGTTTGCACAAGTTGCTACATTAATAGGCATCGGGTATCTTATGACAAGATTTTGGGAAGATGCAAAAAAACAATGTGAATTATATAATTTGCCTCAAAAGCTTTGGGTAATATTTGGAATAATGTTTATTTGTGGGATAGTGTCATGGGGAAGTGTAGATGCTTTAACACGTATTTACATCCATAAGTGGGGAATGGAACTTGCCTTTTTGGGATATAAGAAAAAAATTGTATGGGAGGATTTTTCCGTTATACAAAGATATAAAAATCATTTTTTCTTTAACGTATCAAAACAAAAAGATAGTGGTCTGTTTTTTTCAACATATCATCCATTTACTAGCTTTGTGATATTTGATAAGTCACAATTTAGTTGTGTCCGTACTATGCCAATCAGTGCCGACGAATTTTGTGATCTCCTCACTTCATACGGTGTCAAGTATAAGGAAAATAAAGCATGAGAAGAGTGGAAGTGATCGGATTTCTGTTGTTTTTACGGGGGAAAGAGAGTAGTATAATACATGTATAATTACAGCTTTGGAGGAAAAACAGTTGCTTGACTGGATCAATGTTTTTAAAGTAAACCGGAAAATTAAATCCCGTCTCTGGCCGTGGATTAAGATTATTTTGAGTATTATTCTTTTCTTTGCGGTATTTTACGGAGATATCTATGTTCACATTTTGGATAAAACAAAGACGGGGCGAATCGTGGAAGCGCTGATTCTGGTTGTGTTTTCGTTTCTGGACTATCTGATCTGCTTTATTTCTGTAGCCGAAATGGACTGCCTGAAGGACAGGCGGTATGCGGCGGCGAAAGAGAGTGGTGAATTTTATACGGTTTCTGAAATAGAAAGTTCCCTGTTCAACTATGTGCCGCGTACCTATACAATTTATTACCGGAGAGGAAGCAGAAGACTTACTTTCGGTGTGCGCACAAGAACGACAGGAAATCCGCTGGAAATGGGCGGCAGAGAATATTTCATAGGACCGACAGGAAAGCGCGAGCAGATTGTGAAAGACCTCGATACGCTGATGAAAGAAGTAAAAAAATACGCAAGATTTGACAAAGTCCTGGTACAGACAATCAATGGAGAACCGGTAAAGAGATAATGCCGGTTCTTCTTGCTTTTACGTAAAAATGCAGGTAAGATAAAAACAGCATAAGTGTAATACACATGCGTAAAAACTCATCAACGGAGAAGGTATGAAAATGGAGGAAACAAAAGATGAATTATCTGAAGGAACGGGATGGTGACCTGTTCTCCAATGCGGATCTGAAACAGCTGATTGTGCCGCTTCTGATTGAACAGCTTCTTGCCATCGCAGTCGGCATGGCGGATTCAATTATGGTATCCAGTGTCGGCGAGGCGGCGGTGTCGAGTGTGTCGCTGATTGATACGATCTTTATTCTGCTGATCAACATGTTCACCGCGATTGCAACCGGCGGAGCCGTCGTGTGCGGCCAGTATATCGGAAAGAAGCGGCCGCATAAAGCATGTGAGGCAGCTGACCAGCTTCTGCTGGTGACAACGGCGCTGTCAGTTGTGATCATGGCGGCGGTCTATCTTTTAAAGCCGTTTATTCTACATGTTGTGTTTGGAAACATTACGGCAGAGGTAGAAAGAAACTGCAATATTTATCTGATGATCGTAGCGGCTTCCATTCCGTTTCTGGCGGTTTACAACGGTTGTGCGGCCATTTTCCGCGCGCAGGGTGATTCGAAAACGCCGATGAAAATATCCATCGTCATGAACCTGATCAATATTTCGGGAAATGCGCTTCTGGTCTATGCGCTGAAATTCGGCGTGGACGGCGTTGCGATTCCAACGCTGCTTTCACGTATGTATGCAGCTGTGGCAGCATTTGTTCTCGTACATAATAAGCGGTATCTGGTGCGGTGCTCTTATCCGGTGAAAGTAAAACCGGATTTCCATATGCTGAAAAAAATCCTTGGCATCGGCATTCCGAACGGCCTCGAGAACAGTATGTTCCAGCTCGGCAAAATTATGGTCTTAAGTATGATCACACAGTTCGGAACAGCGTCGATCGCGGCAAATGCGGTGTCCAACACGATTGCTGTCTTCCAGACACTGCCCGGTATGGCGATCGGAAATGCAGTGCTGACCGTAAGCGCACAGTGCGCGGGAGCGGGAGACTATGAGCAGGTAAAATACTATGCGAAAAAGCTGCACATCATCATTTATGGCCTGATGATCGTCTGCTGTCTCGGTGTCATCGCGGCACTTCCGGCGGTGCTTCACGTTTACAGTCTGTCTGCGGAGGCAACAGCCATGACGGAAGATATCATCGTTTACCACGGCATCTGCTGTATGATAATCTGGCCAATTGCCTTCAATCTGCCGAATGTACTCCGCGCGTCCAATGATGTGGCATTTTGCATGATTCTCTCGATTCTTTCCATGTGGATCTGCAGAATCGGCATGAGCTATGTGCTCGGTGTGCGTATGGGATTCGGCGTCTTCGGTGTCTGGGTCGCCATGACGATGGACTGGGTTGTTCGTGCCATTTTCTTTGTCCTTCGCTATCGAAGCGGGAAGTGGCAGCATCAGACGTGATGAAAAATACGGAATGTTTTGGGGAGAGAGAAAGAAAAAACGATACATCTGGAGGAAGTTATTATTATGAAAAACGCAAAGAAACTGATTCCCGGAGCGGCGATTGCGCTGGTGATTGCCGCTGCGGCGAAATTCCTGGAAAGCCTGGAGGAGAGCGCCGGACTGCACTTTATCGGGGCATCGGTCATCGCCATGTTTATCGGTATGATTGTGAATGCCTTTTACAAGCCGAACAGCGTGACAGCGCCGGGAATTAAATTTACATCGAAGAAGATCCTGAAATTTGCGATTATTCTGCTCGGTGCGAGCCTGAATATCCGCACGGTGCTGACGGTCGGAAGATTTTCCCTGACGGTTATGGTATTTACCCTGGCAACGTGCTTTGGCCTCGGCGCACTGATCGGAAAAGCACTTGGACTGAACTGGAAGACGAGCAGCCTCATCAACGCCGGCACGGGTATCTGCGGCGGTTCCGCGATCGCGGCAATCGCGCCGGTCATCGAGGCAACCGATATGGACATTGCCTATGGCCTCTCCGCAACGTTTTTATTTGATACGGTCATGATTGTCGTATTCCCGATCCTCGGTCACTGGATGGGCCTTTCAGATGCCGCGTTTGGCCTCTGGGCCGGAACTGCGGTCAACGATACCTCAAGCGTCGTTGCCACCGGTTACGCATTCAGCGAGGCTGCCGGTGATTTCGCAACCATGGTAAAACTGACACGGACCCTCGCCATCATTCCGGCTGTTCTGGCATTCGCCGCCATCAACGTACATCTGAAACGGAAGGCGCAGGCAGCAGAAGGAACCGCCGTAAAGGTAAGCATCAAATCCATTTTTCCATGGTTTATCTTAGGTTTTCTCGCCATGTCAGCACTGACCTCCTTAGGTCTTATCCCGGCAGGCACAGCAGCCGCATTAAAAACCATCAGCAAATTTCTGATGGTGGCCGCCCTTGCGGCCATCGGCCTGAACACCGATTTCAAATCCCTCTGCCGCTCCGGCGCAAAGCCGATGCTGCACGGATTCATCATTTCGCTGCTGGTAGTCCTGGTAGCGATTGCAGTCGAATTTGCGATCGGCATTGCGCCGCATGGGGTACTGTAAAGAAACAGAGAATTAAAAATCCAGGCATCCGTATAGGATGCCTGGATTTTTTGATTCAAAACGGGTTTGTCGTTTCCTTCAAAAACGTTTTCAAAACCTGCAGCACCCCGTTCTCCCAGTACGGCGGGCAGGTGTGTTTTGCTGAGGCGATGACTTCCGCTCGGGCGTTGGAGACGGCGTAGCTTTCGCCAGCGTTCTGAAGCATCTCGATGTCGTTCAGGTTGTCGCCGAAGCAGCAGACTTCGTCTGGGGTAAGGCCAAAGTAGTTCATCAGAAATGAGAGACCGGTCCATTTGCTGACGCCGCGGGCGTTGCAGTCCAACCATTCCTTACCGGCGACAGCGAGTTTTGCCTGATGATTCCACGCCGGGATGAAATTTGGGGAGCAAAGCTCTTCACAGGAGGTTGGATGGTAGATTGTGAATTTGATAATGTCCTCGTTTTCTACCTTCGATAGATCCGGTACTTCGCGGACATCGAAGCCGTAGGAGTCGCGGAGCCAGTGAAACATGCGGCTTCCGGCATCTTCGGCGAGGCAGTAGTCCGGGGTGGCGGCAAAGCAGTCGCAGGACGGAAGTTCGTCGTGTACCATGCGGCACATGGATTTCCAGAGTGCCGTTTCCATCGGATATGTTTTCAGAATCTTTTCCGGTGTGCGCACGACAGTTCCGCCATCGGAGATGTAGAGCAGGCGGTCCTTGATCGGAGCGAAAAGCTTCTGTTCACTGGAAAACTGGCGGCCGGAACAGACAACAAAATGGATGCCCTGGTCGACAAGCCTGGAAACAACAGTCATATATTCCGGGTCGATCAGAAGTGTGCCGTCTTTGACGAGCGTTCCATCGACATCGGTTGCAATCAACTTTATCATAATAGAAAATCTCCTTATCTTGTCACAGAAAAAATTCAAACTATAGCAAGACCAGAAAATAACGCAAAAAAGGCAGTGCTGCAGGGCGCGAATTACAAGGAACGGATTTGAAGGCGTACCGGGGTACGACGAAAATCCGTGACGCAGTAATTCACGTTCTGCAGTGCTGAATTTTTTGCATTATTTTCTGGGATTGCTATAAACATGATTATATCGTGAATTGCTTCGGGGTGCAAGCCGGAACCGGAGGAACGCAAAACTCCACGTTGACGAAACGCAGAAATAAGGCGTAAAATAAAGAAAAATATATATCCACAGGGGGATTTTTATTATGGCATTTATTCAGGTAAGCTTCATGTCAAAAACTTTAATGCGCACCGTACCGCTGCAGGTTATTCTGCCGGTCGACAAATTTACCTTTGGGCAGCCGGAGCGCGAGGAAAAACCGTTTAAAACGCTGTATTTGCTGCATGGCATTTTTGGGAATGAGACAGACTGGGTTCATGGAACCAGAATCCAAAGATGGGCAGAGGAGAAAAACCTTGCCGTTGTCATGCCGGCCGGCGAGAATGCGTTTTATGTGGATCAGCCGTCCATCGGTGCCATGCACGGACAGTTTATCGGAGAAGAACTGGTTGAGATTACAAGAAAAATGTTTCCGCTGTCCAGAAAAAGAGAAGACACCTTTATCGGAGGCCTTTCCATGGGTGGTTTTGGCGCACTCAGAAATGGCCTGAAATATCACGATACCTTCGGGGCTGTGATCTGCCTGTCCGGTGCACTTCATGTGCTGGAAAATCCGGAAGAGAGCAGAGCGGACAGCTTTGCACATGAAGAAGGTTATTTCGGAAATCTGGTCGAAGCAGCAAAGAGTGACAAAAACCCGGCTGTTCTTATCGAGCAGTTAAAGGAAGCACGGAAAAAAGATCCGTCTGTCAATGTGCCGACCGTATTCCAGGCGTGCGGAACAGAGGACGGACTTCTGGAAGTAAACCGTCTCTACCATAAACGGATGGAAGAGAGCGGCATGGACATTGTCTACTATGAGAGCAAGGGTGGCCATGAATGGGATTTCTGGGATGAGTGGATCAAAAAGGCACTGGACTGGCTGCCACTTGAGGAAAAGACGGAAGGTCTGAACAGCGGAAACGTAAATGTTTAAAGGAAAAAGGGAGACAGGCAATGCCAGAAACGAGAAATGACGAATTGTACCGTGCGTTAAAACACAACGGTTACCCGGACGACTTCTGCCGGGAAATTGCATACCGCCAGATGAACACCGATTTTACCGCCACGCGGATGCTCGGCTATCTCTACCGCGTCACAAGCCCGCGCGCCGAGGACGTTGTCGATGAGATGCTGGCTATCCTGAGTGACCGCAAAGCATGGATTGAGAAAAAACAGTCTGAGGAAGCCCAGGCGGCAATCAGCAGAATGTATCGGGAAGGCCTGTAACCTGGGCGGGCGTTTATGCAGAAAAAGCAGAAGGAACGGGCTTGCATTCTTTTCCGGTTTCTGCTACAATCAGTGCAGTGAAAAAGCGACGAAAAGAAACAGTAGCGACAGAGCGCATTCAGAGAGAAAGCGGCAGGTGAAAGCTTTTTGCAGAATCTATCGTGAACCGGTCTTGGAGCTGTGCACCGAAGAGAAGAAAATCCATCAGGGAAAATTTATTTCGTAGGCTGCACCGGGATCTCCCGTTACAGAGAAGGTACAGAGAGCAGAGATCACGCGTATTACAAAATACAAAAATCGTGGGGTACAAATGCTCTGTGTCAGAGTGCAGGAGTTTTCCTGAATTTAGGTGGTACCGCGGATAAAAAAATTCGCCCTAAACTGCAGCTTGCGGTTTAGGGCTTTTTTCTGTTTGAAAATGAAGCATCGCATTCTCGTTACTTCAGTGATGAGTTAGATGCGTAAAATGTTGACTAAAAGCTTAAAATCGGACAGGCTGGAATGTTCTCGCGTCTGGAAGACTTCAGATGTTGAAAACCCAAAGAATAAGGAGGAAATCAGAAAATGAAACTTGAAAAATTAGTAGGAGAGCGCTTCAAAGAAAGACCTGCTGACTGTGTCATCGACAGCCATGCTATTATGGTAAAAGGCGGATACATCAAATATATGGCAAACGGAATCTATTCTTCCTATCTGCCGCTGCGCCGCATTGTGCGCAAAATCGAGCAGATCCTGCGCGAGGAAATGGACAAAATCGACGGCCAGGAAGTGCAGTTCCCGGTTGTCATGCCGGCTTCTCTGTGGGATGAGTCCGGCCGTTACGATAGCATCGGCGATGAACTGCTGCGTTTCACCGACCGCAACAATGCCAAAATGGTACTCGGCATGACCCACGAGGAGGCAGCCGTACACCTTGTACGCGAGTATGCACAGAGCTACACCAAATATCCGTTTATGATCTATCAGATCCAGACAAAATTCCGTGATGAGGCCCGTCCGAGAGCCGGACTGATCCGTGTGCGTGAGTTTACGATGAAGGATGCTTACTCCTTCCATACCAGCCAGGAAGATCTGGAGCAGTATTACGAGAAATGCCACGCAGCATACGAGCGCATCTTCGAGCGTGTCGGCGTGCCGGAGGTGGTATCTGTCAAATCCGATTCCGGTATGATGGGCGGAAATATCTCCCACGAGTTCATGCTTCTGACTCCGGTCGGAGAGGATTCCATCGTTCTGTGTGATTCCTGCGATTACAGAGCCAACATGGAAGCAGCTGAGAACATTTCCGACATCGCAAGAGACGCAGAATCCGCTGCACTCGAAAAGGTTTATACACCGAACGTCCACACCATTGAAGACGTCTGCAATTTCTTCGGAGACGAGACAAAGAACTCCTGCAAAGCCGTTGTTTATCAGCAGAATGTTGATGATAAATACGTTGTCCTTTTCATCCGCGGTGATCTCGAAGTCAACGAGACGAAGCTGGTCAACTTCCTCGGCGAGCAGGTTCACGCAGCCGTGATCACCGAAGAATGCGGACTGAACGCAGGCTATATCGGACCGGTGAACCTGAAGGTGAACGGAGATGCCGTTGTTCTCTATGATAAATCCCTCGAGGGAAGAAACAACCTTTCCTGCGGAGCCAACGAGGCAGAGCATCATTACAAAGGACTCGACATGGAGCGCGACGTTCCGAATGCCGAGTATCACGATTTTGCAAAAATCCAGGAGGGCGGCATCTGCCCGAAATGCGGCAAAAAGACCGTGAAGATCTCCAGAGGTATCGAGGTCGGAAATATCTTCCAGCTTGGAACCAAATATACAAAATCCATGAATATGACCTATGTCGATGCAAACGGCGAGAGCAAGACCCCGATCATGGGATGCTACGGTATCGGTGTCGGCCGTCTGGCAGCATCGGTCTGCGAGGCACATCACGATGAGTACGGCCCGATCTGGCCGAAAGCTATCGCTCCGTGGCAGGTACACCTCTGTGCGGTCCGCGTCGATGACGAGGAAGTCAGAGCATATGCGGACAAGCTGTACGAGGATCTGCAGAACGCAGGCATCGAAGTGATCTACGACGACAGAAGCGTCAGAGCCGGCGTAATGTTTGCCGATGCCGACCTGCTCGGTATTCCGCTGCGCATCATCGTAAGCCCGAAAAACATGAAACAGGGCGTTGTCGAGGTTGCATCCCGCGATAAGACTCTGAAAACACAGATTCCGCTGGAAAATGTAATGGAAGAGATTAAACAGTATCTGTAATGATTCAGAACCATGCGAAAGGGAAGAAAAATCGCGATGGGGCTCGGAAGAAGTTCGACAGGAGAAAACACGATATGGAACTCTGGGATATCTATGATGAAAACAAACAGCCGACCGGCCGCACGATGAAGCGGAATGACTGGCATATGAAGCCGGACGAATTTCACCTGACGGTGCTCGGCGTAATCGCAAGACCGGACGGAACCTTCCTTATCACAAAACGTGTCATGACGAAAGCCTGGGCACCGGGCTGGTGGGAGGTTTCCGGCGGCGCGGCACAGGCAGGAGAGAGCTCGTTGGAGGCCGTGCGCCGTGAGGTCAGAGAGGAAACCGGACTCGATGTGAGCAAGGCAGACGGCGGCTACCTCTTCACTTACCGGCGTATCAACCCGGATGAGGGAGACAACTACTTTGTCGATGTCTATCGCTTCGTGATGGATGTCAAAGACGAGGATCTTCACCTTCAGGAGGAAGAAACGGACGGCTACCGTTTTGCTACGCTGGACGAAATCAAAGGATACGCCGCAGAAGGCAAATTCCTGCATTACGACAGCATCTGCCAGGCATTTGAACTGTAACAGAAAAATAAGATAAGAAAAACGCGTTCCCGCCGGAAACCACAGGGGTTTCCGAAAACGGGAACGCGTTTTTTCAATTTACAGGATTTTTTCTTGCCGTAGGGCATGCCTGAAAAAGGCTTTTTGTAAGCGTTTGACCGTAAGCGCGCAAGCAGTTCATTGCGGTTAATTGCGATTGAATACTTCGCGGTTGAGCGCCTTTTCCTGATGGCTGACAATCGTTGTGCAGACAGCATCGCCTGTGATGTTGACTGCGGTGCGCAGCATATCGAGAATACGGTCGATACCCATGATAAGAGCGATACCCTCCGTTGGCAGTCCGACGGAATTCAGTACCATAGCCAGGGTAACAAGTCCGACGCTTGGGATACCGGCGGTACCGATGGAAGCCAGTGTTGCGGTAACAACAACCGTTGCGAGGTTTGCCGGAGTCAGATGAATACCGTACGCCTCTGCGATGAAGATGACAGCGACACCCTGCATAATGGAGGTACCATCCATGTTGATGGTTGCGCCGAGCGGAATGGTGAATGAAGAGATCTGTTTCGAGACACCCATCTTTTTGTTCAGCGTATCAATCGACATCGGGATTGTCGCGTTGGAGGTTGCGGTGGAAAATGCAAATCCCATAACCGGAAGGAATTTTTTTACGAATTTAATCGGATTCAGCCGTGTGAATACGAACAGAAGAACCTGATAAATGATGAAGCACTGCAGTGCCAGCGCCAGTGTTACATTTCCCATGTATTTCAGCATCGGTGCGAACGCAGAAAAGCCGACCGTTGCAAAGGTACGTGCAATCAGACAGAAAACGCCGACCGGGGCCACCTTCATGACCGTCATGGTCATTTCCATCATGACATCGTTAAACTGGCTGATAAAGTTGGAAACGACCGAAGCGCGGTTTCCGAGCTTTGCCAGCATTACGCCGACAAACAGGGCGAATACGATGATGGGAAGCATATCGCCGTTTGCCATGGAACCAATCGGGTTCTTCGGGATGATGTTGAGCAGTGTATCCACCAGGCTGACGCTGGAATCTGCTGCTGTCGAGGACAGGTCGGCTTTCTGAACCGCACTCATGTTAAGTCCGAGCCCCGGGTGAATGAGCAGGGCGGTTCCAAGTGCGATGCAGACGGCAAGTGCTGTGGTAACAAGGTAAAAGCCGATCGTTTTTACGCCGACCTTTCCGAGGGTTTTGCTGTCTCCGATGGACATACTTCCGCAGACGAGGGAGCAGAAGACAAGCGGTACGACAAGCATCTGCATCAGGCGGATAAAGCCCTGTCCGATGACATAAAGCACACCTTCTACGATGACGGTGTCCTTGATATAGCTGGACGGGATCCAATAGTGAATCACCACGCCGAGCAGCGCACCGGCCAGCAGGGCAATAAAAATCTGGGTGGAAAGCCCGGGCTTCTTTTTTGACTTTTCCGTTGTTTCTTTTCTGTTTCGGACCATTATTCGATTCCTCCGGTTTCTTCGAGATATTCTTTCAGTGCCGTTTTCCAGTCGAGCGGCTCAGGAATACCGGTCAGGCGGAGCATCATGTTGTCCAGAACAGAATAGGTCGGGCGGACATCATCGCGTGCGACAACCGGGTAGAGATCAAGGTCACCGGTTTTTCCGGTATACTCGAGGATGGTTCTTGCAAACTCATAGCGGCTGCAGCTTCCGGGGCAGACAACGTGGTACAGACCATACTCCTCGCTGTCGATAAAGTGGCAGATCACGCGTGCAAGCTCAAAAGCACTGGTCGGAGCCGCATACTGGTTATTTGGAACCTCCATCGTGCCGCCCTTTGCCGCATTGCGGAGTACTTCATCCACAAAATCGCGGCCGATCCCGTAAATCCAGGAGCTTCGGATGATGACAAAGCGGTTCAAAAGCTGTGTCAGGATTTTCTCTCCGGCCTCTTTTGATTTTCCGTAGATCGTACGCGGATGCACGGTATCAAACTCGTTGTACGGGATGCGGGATTCCTTGTCGAAAACGTCATCCGTTGAGATCTGAATAACCTTTGCGTCGATATCATTGGCGGCAAGCGCTACGTTGCGCACACCGATGGCATTGACACGATAGGCTTCGTCGATGTTTTTTTCACACTCGGCAACGTCGGTCATACCGGCGCAGTTGATGATAACGTCGGGACGGTTGACATAAACAAACTGTGTGACTTCATCGATTTTGGTAATATCAACCTCGTGAATATCCGTTGGAAGAAGCTGATATTCCACACCCTCCAGCAGTTCCAGAAGGGCAGTACCGATGTGGCCTTCGGCACCTGTAATCCATATTTTTTTCATAGGTTCTCTCCTGTCCTTGATTTATATACAGAAAAACTGTAATTGTATTTATTTTACCTGTGGACTTTACAGAAGTCAATAAATTATGGAAAGTCTCTGTGCAGAACCGGAAAAAAGTGGTATCATTTCTGTATATGTCTGCGGTGTAAGACTGCATATCTGCTACAAAAGAAGGAGGAGTATTTTTGAAAAAGAACAAATATGAAATCGACATGTGCAACGGCACGATTATGGACAAGCTGATTTCCTTTTCGCTGCCGCTGATGGTGTCCGGCATTCTGCAGCTGATGTTCAACGCGGTGGATATCATCGTCGTCGGACGGTTCAGCGGAAGCCAGGCGCTTGCGGCTGTCGGATCGACAACGGCACTCATCAACGTGTTCATCAATCTGTTTATGGGAATCTCGCTCGGTGCGAATGTGCTTGCGGCGCGGTATTATGCAGCGGGGCGCGACCGGGAGATGTCGGAAACGGTACATACATCGATCATGCTGGCGCTGATCAGCGGCGTTGTGATGGCGTTTGTGGGCGTATTTTTTGCAAAAGGCGCGCTGGAGCTGATGGATACACCGGCGGATGTCATTGATCAGTCGGCATTGTATATGAGAATTTACTTTATGGGAATGCCGTTTTTCATGCTGTACAACTACGGTGCGGCGATTCTGCGTGCCGTCGGCGACACGAAGCGGCCGCTGTATTTCCTGATTGTATCGGGTGTGATCAACGCTGGTCTGAATATGTTCCTCGTGATCGTGTTCAGTCTCGGCGTGGCAGGTGTGGCGATTGCAACGGTGGTTTCGCAGGCGATCTCCTGCGTGCTGGTTCTGCGGTGCCTCTATAAGAGCGAGGGAAGTTATCAGCTCCGGTTCTCGAAGCTGTGCATGAAAAAGGATTACATCATCCCGATTTTCCAGGTCGGCATCCCGGCGGGTATTCAGAGTACCGTTATCAACTTCTCGAACGTGCTGCTGCAGTCATCCGTCAATTCCTTCGGTTCGATTGCAATGGCAGGCTACACGGCGTCCAACAATGTGCTGGGATTTTTATACACCTCAGTCAACTCCGTCACCCAGGCGTGCATGAGCTTCACAAGCCAGAACTACGGTGTCGGAAAATACAAACGAATGGATAAGGTGCTGATCGACTGCCTGATTCTCTCCAGCGGCATCGCACTGGTGATGGGTGGCGGCGCGTATCTGTTCGGTACGGAAATCCTGCAGATTTACACCGGGGACCCGGAGGTTATCCGCTGCGGTATGGAAATTCTGTCGATCACGACGGTTCCGTATTTCCTCTGCGGCATCATGGACCTCTTCCCGGGAGCCCTGCGCGGTATGGGATGCTCGGCGGTGCCGATGATTCTGTCCGTCATCGGAACGGTCGGAACGCGAATCGTGTGGATCTTCGGCATTTTCCCGCAGCACCGCTCGCTGTATGTGCTGTTCATTTCGTATCCGGGATCGTGGATCATCACGATTATCATGCAGGTGATCTGCTATCTGATTGTGCGGAAGAAAGTCCACAGCCGGGCAGCAGCCGTATAAAAAGAGAAAAAAGACAAAAAGCCAGAAAAACCGCGGATAAATCCATTTTTAGGTGGAATTATCCGCGGTTGTGTGATAAGATGGCCGTATGCGAAGAGGCAGGTAGAAGATACAGGGACACCTGCCTCTTACTCTGTGAAAAAGGAGAGAAGAGAGAACATATGAAAAAGTTTTATGCATGGTATCAGAAGCATATTACAGGTGCGATCTTTACCGGACTGATTCTCGGTATCTTAACCGGACTTCTTCTGGCGGACCGCTTTACGCCGATTCTGACCGTAACCGGCGTCATCGGCGGCATCTACATGAACGCCTTGAATATGATGATTTTCCCGATGGTATTCTGCTCAATTGTCATGGGCATCTGCAGCATCGGAAATGCAAAAACGACAGGTAAGATCACCGGCTACTCGATGATTTTCTTCCTGTGCACCACCGCGATTGCAAGTGCAGTCGGCATTATCATTCCAAGACTGATCCGCCTCGGAAAGGGAGTCCATTTTGAGATGGCAACTTCCGATATCCAGGCGACCGAGATGACCAGCATCCTCGACACGATCAAAAACCTGATCCCGTCCAACCCGGTGAAAGCATTTGCGGAGGGCAACATGCTCCAGGTACTCGTGTTCGCTGTCGTTGTCGGCTTTACGCTGATTGCGGTCGGAGAGAAGGGACAGCCGCTCTTAAACGTGATCGACTCCCTGAATGAGGTCTGTTTAAAAGTCATCAGCACTGTTATGTACTTCACCCCGATCGGTGTCTTCTGTACGATCGTGCCGGTTGTCGAGGCAAACGGAACCAAAACCATCGTTTCCCTGGCAACCCAGCTCATCATTCTGTATGTGGCATTCTATGGATTTGCGATCGTCGTCTACGGCGGCGCTGTAAAACTCATCGGAAAGACGAGTCCGGTCAAGTTCTTTAAGGCGATCATGCCGGCAGCCCTGAATGCATTCGGAACATGTTCCAGTTCCGCGACGATCCCAATCAGCAAGCGCTGTGTCGAGAAAGAACTCGGCGTTTCGAACCAGATCAGCAGTATCGCAATCCCGCTCGGTGCCACCGTCAACATGGATGCGGTATCGATCCTGATGTCGTTTATGATCATGTTCTTCGCAAATGCCTGCGGCATCAACGTCAGCATTTCGATGATGGTGATCATTCTGCTTGCCAACGTCCTGCTTTCTGTCGGAACACCGGGTATCCCGGGCGGCGCGATCGCATCATTCGCGGCACTCGCCACGATGGCAGGCCTTCCGGCCGGCGTCATGGGTGTTTACATCAGTATCAACACACTGTGTGACATGGGTGCCACATGCGTCAACGTCATCGGCGATATGGCAGGCTGCGTTGTGCTGCAGGAGAAAATTAAACTGGAAGAAAACTAAAAAATGTTACATAGAAAAAGAGGGATTCCTTTCACGGGAGTCCCTCTTTTGCAATGCGTAAAATAAATTAAATATAGTCCGAAACATATGGAATATGGTGGAAGAGCAGGTCATCCAGGCATTCCACAGTCTGCGGCGTCGTTTCGATGCGCGCCATCTCATACAGCTTGGAAGCCGTCTTGTAGCCGAGCAGCAGTGTCGTGAGCGATGCGATCGTCATTTTCATCACATGGTCCGGCTCGCGGTCGGTCGGCACACAGTGTCCTTTTTCAAAGAAGAATGTGAAGCTGTCATTGTTCCACGGAAGCAGCTCATCCTCGATCTCAAAACGGATACACACATCCGGCTCGTCGGGGTCGCAGGCGTAATGTTCCATAAACTGCACGACATCGATGATACGCCCCATCGAGTACGGGCGAATCGTTTCTTTGATATCGCTGTCCTCAAGCTCGAACGCGATGGGTTCACTGTAGTAGTTATTTCCTTTGACCTCATCGATCATGGAATCGTGCGCATGAATATACTCCCAGAGTCCCAGCTGCGCTTCGCGGTTCAGATAGATCATCTCTTTGATATGCATGATATCGGAGCTGATCAGATAGACCATGTAGCCGTACGGCACATCATCAGCGGAATAGTAGATCGCAACGACGGTATCATCCTCATCCCAGCGGAAATATTCTTCCCACGCCAGATTGTTGCGGTAGAGGCAGCCGTGCGTCTTCGAAGCAAATTTGGTATGTAGTTCCTTGAAATCCTTGTCATCCCATGCCACGCGGCGCACATAGCCAGGGGCTTTGAGTTTCCGCGGCACCTGCGTGTCCTTGATGGTGTACGTCATCTTATTGGAAATGATTTCCCATCCGAGATTCCGGTAGAGCGGAATAGAGTAGGGATAGAGAAGCGCAAAGGAACGGTGGTTTTCCCGCATGCGCGTGAGACTCCGGATCATCAGCTTTTTCATGATGCCCTGGCCGGTGTATTCCGGGTAGGTGCAGACGCTGGTGACAAAACCGACGGGATAGCGGACACCGTAGATATTCATGTCCAGCGGATAAACCGCGAACTGTGATACCAGATCCTCCTCGCAGAAACAGCCGAGCACATCGGCACGGACGAGAACCGGGAATTTGGACTGCTTGATTTCATCGTCTTTCCATCCGCTTTCGGAAAGCTCCTGCTCTGTAACCTGAAAGGCGTAGCGCAGAAGTGCATTGTACTGCTCTGCGTCGTCGATGGTCAGCGGGCGGAAGGTTAAGTTCGAATCTTTCGTTTGAATCATGGATTACTCCCTCATTTTATTGTGAATCAAAGTATAGTGAATCAGATACTTTATTTTTTCGTAAATATTCTATCATAAGAAATGGAATTTGTGCAGTTAAAAATAAAGCCCATTCCGCAAATTTGGTAAAAAGATCAAAATAGTGTTAGAAATCGGATAAAAACTTCAAGAAACAGACAAAAAAATCTAATAAAATGAAAAACATACAGGGATAGTCTGCGCGAAAAAGCAGACATACGATTTCCAGGGTGACTGCGTTGAGATCGACGTGTTCAATCCGGAGACAAGAAAATATGTCTGGGACGTATGCAAGAAGAACTACTACGATTACGGCATCAATGCTTTCTGGCTGGATAACTCCGAGCCGGATTACGGTGTTTACGATTTCGATCATTACCGCTATATTGAAGGACCGGCGCTCTCCTGCAGCAACATCTATCCGCAGTTATACAGCCGTGTCTTCTATGATAAGAAGAAAAAACCGACCGCGTAAAACCGGTCGGTTTTTTTGAATAAATTTCCATTACAGGACGGTTTTTGTACACTTTTTTCTTGACGAAACGGGAAACAATCGTTACACTATTATGTATAACTGTAATTAAAATGGGAAAATGTAGCAAAACGCGGAAGCACACAAAGGGGTAATGAAGTTTTGTGTGTACCGGGGAGAAGAGAGGGAAACAGATGAATCAGACCGAATTGCCGGAATGTGAAAAAATAAATAAGAAAGAGCCTTCTAAGGATGTTCAGATGACACAGAAACAGGCAGAACGTCTGGTGGAACATCTGAAGAATATTTTCATGTATGTGCGGGTTCTCCGTCCGGATGAGATCGGAGATTTTATTATCGATGAAGAGAATGGCAAGCTGTGTGAATGCTACGCAGTATGGAACAAAGCGATGCCGTGCCTTAACTGTATTTCCGAAAAAGCCCTGCGGGAGAAATCGCAGAAATCAAAACTGGAATGCATTGCGTCGAATGTGTATCAGGTCATTGCAAGATACGTGGAGATCGAAGGAGAACCATGCGTGATCGAGATGATCAACCGTCTCGACGATGAAACACTGATGGACTCCGAAGGACGCCAGAATCTGGTAAGCAAGCTGAACAGCTACAGCGAAGAGCTGTATCGTGACGCGCTGACCGGAGTATTCAACCGCCGCTACTTCGAAGACCAGATCCGGGACGCCAGCTTTTGCTGCGGCGTAGCCATGATCGATCTCGATGATTTCAAATTATACAACGATACATACGGCCACAATGCCGGAGATATGGCGCTTGACACCATTGTAAAGACCGTCAACCGCTGCACCCGACGTACCGACCGTCTGATCCGCTTAGGAGGAGACGAATTTCTGCTGGTTCTGCCGGAGATGGATGAGGAAAACTTTGTACAGAAATTAAAACAGATTCAGTCACAGATCCATGAGGCACAGGTGCCGGGCTACTCGAAGATGCGTCTTTCCGTCAGCGTAGGAGGTGTTCTGACAAGAGATGAGACGATCGGCGAAGCTGCGATGCGTGCCGACCAGCTGATGTATCTTGCAAAACAACGGAAAAACATGGTTGTCACCGAGAAAGACCAGATCCTGGGTTGTCAGGACGATGTTGTCCGTCAGGAAAACCGCAGAGAAAAACAGCGCATCCTGATCGTGGATGATTCCGAGATGAACCGTATCATCCTCTCGGAGATTCTGCAGGATGAATACGATATCATCGAGGCTTCCACCGGCGAAGAGTGCCTGCGTCTGCTGGAAGAATACGGAACAGGCCTTGCGCTGATCCTTCTGGATATCGTCATGCCGGGCATGGACGGTTTCGGAGTGCTTGACTACATGAACCGCAACCACTGGATCGAAGAGGTTCCGGTCATCATGATATCGAGCGAGGATTCCACCGCATTTGTGCGCCGTGCGTATGAGCAGGGTGTATCCGATTATATCAGTCGTCCGTTTGATGCAAAAGTTGTTTACCAGCGTGTCTTCAACACGATCAAATTATATGCAAAACAGCGCCGTCTCGTGACGCTCGTCACCGAGCAGATTTACGAAAAAGAGAAAAACAATCAGATGATGATCAGTATCCTGAGCCATATCATGGAATTCCGGAATGGCGAGAGCGGACTTCATGTCCACCACATCAACGTTCTGACCAGTATGCTCCTCGAGCGTCTGGTACAGAAGACAGACCGCTACCACTTAAGCTGGTCCGATCAGCTGATGATCACAACGGCATCCGCGCTGCACGATATCGGAAAGATGGGCATTGACGAAAACATTTTAAATAAGCCGGGAAGGCTGACGAAAGAAGAGTTCGAGGAGATGAAGAAACATACCCTGATCGGAGCGTCCATGCTGAAGAGCCTGGAACTGTATCAGGACGAGAAGCTGGTACAGATTGCGTACCAGATCTGTCGCTGGCATCATGAGCGGTACGACGGAAAGGGTTACCCGGACGGCTTAAAAGGTGAGGAGATCCCGATTGCAGCCCAGGTTGTATCGATTGCCGATGTTTACGATGCGCTGACAAGCGAGCGTGTCTACAAATCGGCATACACGCACGAGAAAGCCATCGAGATGATCCTGAACGGCGAGTGCGGTACCTTCAGCCCGCTGATGCTCGAGTGTCTGCTCGATATCAAAGATGCCATCTGCGAGGAGCTGAACACCATATCCGAAGAAAAACAGACTTCGATTCAGATTGAAAAGCTGAAAAAGAATCTGAAGTCGGGGGGGGGGGCAGAGCTGAGTTTTCTGAACTCTGATGAAAAGTTATCCACAGAAGATGCCTGGGAGAACAGGTGTCATGCGGATTCGAAAGACGATCTTAAATAAAAATATACCAAAACCCATGGATTTCTGAAAAGATTCCATGGGCTTTTCGCACCTTTGTGCAAATTTTTGTTGTGATTCCGGAGGACAACTGCTATAATAACAGAAAATGTCAAAAAATACGACAAAAATACCGGAAGAGGGCTGTGCGAACAAGTACACACAAGTCTGGAAAGGATAAAAACATGAATCAGTTGGAAGTATTACGAGAGAGCCTCGGACAGTGCGATGAGATTATTCTGGATGCGCTGCTGATGAGAAACCGTATTGTCGAGGACATTATGGTATATAAAGAAGCAAATAACGTGCCGATTCTCCAGCCGGAGCAGGAAGCAAAACAGAAGGAATGGCTGGAACGCCGGATGCAGGAAAAACGCCATAAAAACGAAGTTGCGGATGTTTTCGAGAGCATCACAAGAAACAGTAAAAAGATTCAGGCAAGAAAGCTGTTCAATTATAATATTGTACTGATTGGCTTCATGGGAGCCGGAAAGAGCACCATTTCCGATTATCTCAAAACCGTGTTTGCCATGGATATCATCGAGATGGATCAGATCATCGCAGAGCGTGCCGGTATGAGCATCTCCGATATTTTTGAGACTTACGGCGAACAGTATTTCCGTGACTGCGAGACGAATCTTCTGATTGAAATGCAGTCGAGAACAAACGTTGTCATTTCGTGCGGCGGCGGAACTCCGATGCGTGAGTGCAACGTTGCGGAGATGAAAAAGAACGGCCGCGTTGTTCTTCTGACTGCAAAGCCGGAGACGATTTTAGACCGTGTCAAAGACAGCCACGACAGACCGCTGATCGAGAACAACAAAACCGTTCCGTTTATCGCAGATCTGATGAGCAAGCGCCGTGAGAAATATGAGGCCGCAGCCGACATTATCATCGAGACGGACGGAAAGAGCGAGCTGGAGATCTGTGAGGAGCTGATCCACAGCCTGCGGCAGATGGATGCAAAAGCGGAATAAAAGAGAAAAAGCAAAGAAAAAGAAGAAGCAAGAAAAAGAAAGAAAAAGAAGAAGGAGAATGCTGTGTGCGACGGCAGCCTCCTTCTTTTCCTTTTGATACCGAATTGTTGCGCACTTAAAAAATACAAAATGTGTAGGAAAAAAGATTGACAAAAAAGATATTTTTCGATATTCTGATAAAAGTTGGGCTAAAATCACGTGAAAAGATTGAAAAAACAAGGTATTATTTCGTGCTATTGTCCGAATAAGAGAAAAAATTCAGGATAATTATATGAAAAACAATGGCCCGTGTGCAGACATAGCCGGATCAGCCGGGGAGGGTCTGCGGAAAACAAAGGAGGAACACCAATGAGAAAAAGAAACAAAGTCGTTTCTCTGCTTTTGGCAGGATGCATGGCAGCCGGTCTTCTGGCCGGATGCGGAAGCAGCGGAGAGGCACAGGTAGCAACTGCTGACAATGCTACAGCGGCATCAACCAGTACTGGAGCAGCGGATTCAGCAGCACCGGAGACTGCAGGTGAAGTGGACGGACAGATCAATCTTCGCGCGGTATCCTTTGGAAACAATTTCGATGTGCAGGATATGGGATGGCGCTGGATGATGGCGGAGTGCTATGAAGGACTGATGCGTGACGTGGCAGATGAAAACGGAGACCGTTTCGAGTATGCCGGTGCAGAATCCATGGACGTATCCGATGACGGACTGGTTTATACCTTCCATCTGAGAAAGGATGCAAAATGGTCCGACGGACAGCCGGTTACCGCAGCAGATTATGAGTACGGCTGGAAACGTCTGTTAAATCCGGAATACGGATATTCCTATTCTTTCTTCCTGTTCAACGTAGTAGGAGCAGAGGAGTATTATAACGGACAGGGTTCTGCCGATGAGATCGGAATCAAAGCAGTTGACGATTACACCTTCGAGGTTACCTTAAAGGTAGCGGATCCGACCTTCCAGTCCAAGCTGGTAGCAACTCCGCTTTACCCGACCCGTCAGGATGTCGCAGAGGCAGCCGGAGACCAGTGGGGAAAAGACTGGACAAAATGTGTCTACAACGGACCGTTTGCCATGACAAACCTGGTAGAAGATAACTCCATGACATGGGTGAAGAATGACCAGTACTGGGATAAGGACAACGTAAAACTGAATCAGGTAAACTGGTACTGTGTAGCAGAGAACGCAACAGCAGCAACCATGTTCGATAACGGACAGCTGGACGTTTTCGATGCAGCAGGCGATTACATTGCAAAATATGACAAAGAAGTAGAAGCAGGCAATATGCAGACCATGACCACCGAGTACCCGGGAACTATGGTTCTGTGCTACGAGCAGTCTGAGGGCGGAAAATCCGGTCTGATGAAAAACGTAAACATCCGCAAGGCAATTTCCTACTCCATCAACCGTGAGGAGATGGTATCAGCTGTTTACGGAAGATACACCGCAGCTTACGGCTTCGTTTCCCCGGCGATCACGCTCGACGGAACTTCCTACCGCAAGCAGGCGTCGGAGACCATGAAAGAGGAATATGAGCAGTATGCAGGAGATGCAGACAAGTTAAAAGCACTGTTCCAGAAAGGCCTTGATGAGCTTGGTATCACCGACAAACCGGAAGACATCACCATTACACTGCTGTCCCAGGGTTCTGCTACCGAGAATCAGCTCGAGAGAGAGTACCTGCAGCAGTCCATTTCCCAGAATCTGGGCGTAAAGGTAGAGCTGAATACCGTTGGCGATTACCAGATGTTTGCAAACGAGCGCGATAACAAGAACTACGATATCTTTGTAGGCGGATGGTTCAGCGATTACAACGATCCGCTGGATTTCCTGAACGTCATGAAGACAGGCGTTTATGATTCCTACGGCCTCTATAGCAACAGCGAGTACGACAGCCTGATCGATTCTCTGACCGGAGAGAACGACAACGCAAAACGCCTTGAGATTTACCAGAAGCTGGAAGATCTGCTGGTTGCACAGGATTGTGGTGTTGCACCGCTGTACTACTCTGATAAACATTACTATTATCAGAACTGGGTAAAAGATTTCTACACATCCTCCTTCGGCGCAAGCCAGGAGCTTTACAGAGCATCTGTACAGAAATAAAAAAGCAGCAAAACAGAAGAAATGAGGGAAGAAGGGCTTATGAAACAATAGGCTCTTCTTTCGCTATCATAATAAAAATTCCGGTCGGAAAAGACCGGACAGGGAGAGGATTTTTATGCCAAAATATTTACTGCGCCGTTTTGCAGAAATGCTGATCACACTGTTTCTGATTGCAACGGCCACGTTTTTCCTTCTGGAAGCGGTTCCGGGAGATCCGCTGACGGAACGTGCGAGCAAGCTTTCGCCGACCGTAAAGGAAAACCTCTATAAGCGCTACGGCCTCGACAAGCCGATGATGGAGCGCTATGTGATCACAATGAAGGGAATCTGCAAGGGAGAGTTCGGGGAATCTGTTGTCTATGCGGGACAGACGGTACAGAAGCTGATTCATGACCGTCTTCCGGTATCCGCCCGCCTTGGTATCCAGCAGGTGCTGGCCGGTATCACGATCGGTCTGCTGCTTGGAATTCTTGCGGCAATGAGGAGGGGAAGCTTCTGGGACTATATGGTGATCGCCCTGTCGGTCCTCTTGATTTCCATTCCGAACCTGATCTTTGGTCTGATGCTTCAGAAAATTTTCGCAGGTAACCTGAAGGTTCTGCCGACGATCGGCTGGCCTGCGGGAAAGGATCTGTGGTTCGGAGGATGGGAATACACGATTCTTCCGACCCTGACAGGATGCTTTTCTTATATCGCAACGTATGCGCGTCTGCTGAAAACCTCGATGCTCGATGTGATCAATCAGGATTACGTGCTGACTGCTGAATCGAAGGGCTTAAGCCGCGGACAGATTATCCGCCGCCATATCCTTCGGAACTCGTTTATCCCGGTTATCACACAGCTTCCGATGTCGGTTGCCATGTGTATCACAGGCTCCTTCTTCATCGAGAGCATCTTTTCCATCCCGGGAATCGGACAGTATTATGTGACGGCGGTCAATAACCAGGATCTTTCCATTATCATGGGAGAGACGGTTATTATCGCAGCACTTTACATCGGTGTTCTCTTTATCACGGACCTGCTGTACGTGGTCGTTGACCCGAGAATCAGTCTGACAGGAAAGAGCAGATAAGGAGGATATTATGGCAGCATTAACACCGGAAAAATTTAAAGTAATAGGATACACCGAGGAAGATGCGAACCGGATTGACCGCCCGACCATTTCCTACTGGCAGGACGCCTGGAGACGGCTCCGCAAAAATCCGATCGCAATGGGATCTCTTGTTGTGCTCGGCATTCTGCTTGTCATGGTCATCATCGGACCGCATATCAAAGGATATGATTATGTATCCATGAATATCGCCGAGAAAAACCAGGGCGTATCGTCAAAATACTGGTTTGGAACCGACAACCTGGGACGTGACCTCTTCTCAAGAGTCTGGGTCGGCGCGCGGGCATCACTGATCATCGCGATCGTTGCAACGGCAATCAAACTCATCATCGGAACGGTATATGGCGCGCTGATGGCACATTTCGGCGGCTGGGTCGATGAGGTTCTGATGCGGATCATCGAGGTTATCAACTCGATTCCGTCTCTGCTTCTTACGATTCTGATCATGATGATTCTTGGAAATAACCTGTTTGCACTTCTGGTCGCGCTTAGTGTCACCGCATGGTGTAACACGGCACGTCAGGTGCGCGGTATGATCAAACAGCTCCGTGAGACGGAATACGTTTACGCGGCGGAGGTGCTCGGTGCAAAACCGCTCCGCATCATCTTAAAACACTATGTACCGAATATGCTGGGTATCCTGATTCTGGATACGGCGACGGCAATCCCGATGTTTATTTTTACGGAGGCAGGTCTTAGCTTCCTCGGCATCGGCCTCAAGGCACCGTCGATCAGCCTTGGTGTCCTGATTTCGATGGGACAGCAGAACATGGATTTCTATCCGTCACAGCTTCTGTTCCCATGTCTCGTGCTCTGTATCATCGTTATGGCATTCAACCTTCTGGGAGACGGCCTGCGCGATGCCCTGGATCCGAGACTTCGCCAGTAATAAGTGGGAGATAACGATATGAACGAACAAAACAATCCGATTCTGGAAGTAAAAAACTTAAGAGTCTCTTATCACACCTATGCCGGTGAAGTAAAGGCAGTCCGCGGTGTACAGTTTTCTCTCGAGAAAGGTCAGGCGCTCGCAATTGTGGGCGAATCCGGCTGCGGAAAATCTGTAACGGCGAAATCCATCATGGGCCTCATCAAGGCGCCGCAGGGTGAGATTAAAGAGAACAGTGAAATTCTCTACAATGGAGAGAATATTCTGAAATACAACAAAAAACAGTGGCAGCATTACAAAGGCGGCGAGTGTGCAATCATTTTCCAGGATGCGCTGGCTTCCTTAAATCCGACGATGCGTGTCGGAAAACAGATTATGGAAAATCTGATGGGACACAAAAACATGACAAAACAGGAAGCGGCAAAGGAGGCTGTCGAGATGCTGCGCATGGTCGGCATCCCGGAGCCGGAAAAACGTGTCAGACAGTATCCGCACGAATTTTCCGGCGGTATGCGTCAGCGTGTTATGATCGCGATTGCATTTGCCTGTGATCCGAAAATTCTGATCTGTGACGAGCCGACGACCGCGCTCGATGTGACAATTCAGGGACAGATTCTCGATATTATCAAAAATCTGCAAAAGAAAAATCAGACGTCCGTCATCATGATCACACATGATCTCGGTGTTGTGGCAAATATCGCACAGAAGATTGCTGTTATGTATTCCGGTATTATCGTGGAAAGCGGAACGTGTGAGGATATTTTCTATCGTCCGCGTCACCCGTATACCTGGGCGCTGATCCGTTCCGTACCGCGTCTGGATCTGAAAAACAAGCAGGAACTCGCGACAATTCCGGGAACTCCGCCGGATCTTTTAAACCCGCCGGTCGGATGTCCGTTCTGCACGCGGTGCAGCTACTGTATGCCGATCTGTAAGGAAGAGATGCCGGAGGCAACGGAATTCGGCGGCGAGCATAAGGCTGCCTGCTGGCTCCATCACCCGATGGCACCAAAAGTAGAAATGCCAAATCTGGAAGGAGGAGAACTGTAATGGAAAATAACGAAAAAGAAGTGCTTTTTTCCGTTTCCCATCTGAAAAAATATTTTCAGGTCGGAAACCATGCGACCTTAAAGGCCGTGGATGATGTCTCCTTCGAAATTTACAAGGGTGAGACACTTGGAATGGTTGGCGAGTCCGGATGTGGAAAGACAACGTGCGGCCGTACCTGCATCGGCCTGTATGACAAGACCGACGGACAGGTGCTCTACAAGGGAACCGATGTCCATGCATTAAACGGAAAAGAGCGGTTTGCCTTCAAAAAACAGGTGCAGATGGTCTTCCAGGATCCGTATGGATCGCTCGACCCGCGTATGACCGTTGCCGACATCATCGGCGAGGGCATCGACATTCACCATCTGGCAAAGAATAAGAAAGAGCGCCAGGAGATGATCTACAAATATCTGGAGCTGGTCGGACTGAACCGCGAGCATGCGAACCGTTTTGTGCACGAGTTTTCCGGCGGACAGCGCCAGCGAATCGGTATCGCGCGTGCGCTTGCCGTGCAGCCGGAATTCATCGTTCTCGATGAGCCGATCTCCGCACTCGACGTTTCGATTCAGGCGCAGATCGTCAACCTGCTTGTGGACTTACAGAAGAAGATGGGTCTGACCTATCTTTTCGTTGCGCATGATCTGTCGATGGTCAAACATATTTCCGACCGTGTGGCGGTTCTGTATCTGGGAACGCTCGTCGAGCTGACGACATCCGAGGAGCTGTACGCCAACCCGCGCCACCCGTACACACAGGCACTGCTCTCCGCGATTCCGATTCCGGACCCGAAAGTAGAGGCAGAGCGCGACCGCAAAAAAATCCGCCTCGAAGGCGAGGTGCCGAGCCCGATCAACACGAAGCCGGGCTGCAAATTCCAGGGAAGATGCAAGTACGCAAAAGACATCTGCCGACAGCAGATGCCGGAATTAAAAGACGTGGGCAACAATCACTTTGTGGCATGTCATTTCTGCGATGCGTTAGAAGAAAATAAGGAATTATAAAACATGGAAAAGATAAAGAACATCTGCCGTGATCTCGGCAGAGCATTTACAATCGGCCTGCTCTCCGGCGGCGCTGCGGCAGCTGTGCTGCTGCTGGGAGGATTCCTCTTTGGGGGATTCACGTTCCGCGCTGCCCTTGAGGCGGCGAAAGACGGCCTGCTGCTGATCGCGGCCCTCGGCATGTTCGTGATCGCCGGAATGCTGATGGTAAAAGGCAAAAACCCGGAGAAATTCACGCAGAAGGAAAAATGGCGCGTCCACTTTGCCGTGCTCGGATATAAGAGTGTGTTCGCAGTTCTCTGCGTTTCCTGGGTGCTGTGGGCGGCAGCGGCGGATTATCTTTTGTATCGGATGTGAAAATAGTTTCTATAAATAAAAAGAGAATTTTGCAGACTGTAAAAATGAGGTCCGGCAAAATTCTCTTTTTTCGTTTAGTCGTTATTCGTCTTCGAGACGGGAGATAACCATCTCCATGGATTTCTGATATTCTTCATCCGAAGAATTGTAGAACAGCATCAGATCGAGGCAGCTGCTCATTTTCTTCAGTGCTTCCGGGATGGAGTAGTCGATCGTTTTCACATATTCATCCCAGTGCTCCAGCTTCCACGTATCGCGCACGGAGTTGCGGTCGATCATGCGCTGGTGGCAGATCTCCGGTTTTGTGACAACCCAGATCACAACAAGCTTTGCCCCATGGTCAGCGAGCTTTTTGGAGAAGTTTTTCAGGAACTTCTCATCATGCACTTCGCGTGTGAATGGTGCGTTGATCAGCACAATATCGTCATACTCGAGTGCTTCCAGTCCGAAATTGACCGTTACTTCATATTCATAATCGCGGATATTCTCCTCGAAGAAATCAGAACTGCGGTTGATTTCCTGTCCGCCCGCTTTGAAAACGCGGTTCGACAGCGGAATGACTGTGTCCTTGTCGAGATAAACAACGTGTTTCAGCTCCTTGGCGAGCTGTTTTGAAATGTATGTCTTTCCGCACGCCGGCGGCGAGGTTACGAGGATCATCTTTTTCATCGTTTGTATGTCTTCCTTTCCAGTTGAATCAAAAAAAATCACTCCTAGCATTATAGAAAATTTGGGAAAAAATTGCAAGAGAAAAGACGGTTGTGCCAGAGAAAAAATTGTCTTATAATAAAATAAGATTTTTATGCCATCACGGAGAAAATAAATGGAGGAAAGACAATGAGCAGAGCAAATACACGAGTTGTGAAAATCGGCGACCGGGTCATCGGAGGCGGAAATCCGATTCTGATCCAGTCCATGACGAATACCAAAACAGAAGATGTGGAGGCAACCGTAAAGCAGATCCAGGCGCTCACGGAAGCCGGATGTGACATTATCCGATGCGCCGTCCCGACCATGGAGGCAGCCAGGGCGCTGTCCGAGATCAAAAAGCAGATCTCGATTCCGCTTGTAGCAGATATTCATTTTGACTATCGATTGGCGATCGCCGCGATCGAAAACGGAGCCGATAAAATCCGCATCAACCCGGGCAACATCGGCAGCCGCGACCGGATCCAGGCGGTTGTAGATGCAGCAAAAGAACGCCAGATTCCGATCCGCGTCGGCGTCAACAGCGGTTCACTCGAAAAAGAGCTGGTGGAAAAATACAACGGCGTAACGGCAGAGGGCCTGGTGGAGAGCGCGCTCGACAAAGTGCGGATCATTGAGGAGATGGGCTATGACAATCTCGTCATCAGTATCAAATCGTCTGATGTGATGATGTGTGCAAAAGCGCATGAGCTGATCACGAACCAGACGGATCATCCGCTTCATGTCGGCATTACGGAGGCAGGAACGCTGTATTCCGGCAACATCAAATCGGCAGTGGGGCTCGGTATTATTTTATATCAGGGCATCGGAGATACGATCCGTGTTTCCCTGACCGGCGATCCGCTCGAGGAAATCAAATCCGCAAAACGGATCTTAAAGACCCTGGGACTTCGAAAAGGCGGCATTGAGGTCGTATCGTGTCCGACCTGCGGACGGACCCAGATTGACCTGATCGGACTGGCAAACCAGGTGGAAACACTGGTGCAGGGCTACGATCTTGATATCAAGGTTGCCGTCATGGGCTGCGTGGTCAACGGACCGGGCGAGGCAAAAGAGGCGGATCTTGGTGTTGCAGGCGGAAAAGGCGTCGGCATTTTAATTAAAAAAGGTGAAATCGTGAAAAAAGTACCGGAGAGCGAGCTGCTGTCCGTCTTAAAGGACGAGCTGGATCACTGGGGCAAGTAAAAAAGAAAGCAGGAATAGGAATGGAAAAACAGTTTCAGGAAGTATTTCCGGATTTGAGAATCGAAGGGGGCATGGCAGAGCTTCTCGATACCGTGGAGGTTTCGCGGGTATCGATCAATAAGAAAAAAGATCTGCTGCGGATCTATGTGGTCAGCCATCAGTGGATTCACAAAAAATATATTTATCAGCTGGAGCGCCAGATCGAGGAGCAGCTCTTTTCCAACGTGCCGCTGCGCGTGAAGATTATTGAGCGGTTCTATCTGTCGCGCCAGTATACGCCGGAAAACTTTCTGGAGGTGTACCGTCCGAGTATCCTGCTCGAGCTGAAAAACCACAGTGTCTTTCTGAATCATCTGTTTTCGACTGCCGAGATTACCTTCCCGGAGACGAACAAAATGCACCTAGTGCTCGTGGATTCCGTTGTGGCAAAGGAGCGCGAGGAGGAGCTGGTCCACATTCTCGAGAAAATCTTCTGTGAGCGGTGCGGCTTCGACCTGATCGTGGAAACCGAGATGAGAAAGCCGGAGGGCGAGAGCCGCGCCATGAGAAATTCCGAGCTCCGCATCCGGGAGGAAGTGCGCCACGTTCTGGCGCATACCCATTACGGTGAGATGCTCGGCGAAAAAGAGCAGAACCGGATGGAAGAGCAGGCGGAAGCAGCAGGCGAACAGCCAAAAGCAGCCGCAGCAGCCAAGGGCGGCGAGGCGAAAAAAGAAAAAGCAGCAGACGGCGGAAGGGGAAAAGGTTTTTCCGGCGGCGGACGCGGTTCCTTCAAGAAAGGCAAGGGCAGTTTCAGCCGGAATGCGGACAATCAGCCGCGCAAATCCTCCAATCCGGATGTGCTGTACGGAAGAGATTTCGAGGATGAGAGCGTGGAGATTCTGAAAATCGGCGATGAGATCGGTGATGTTGTCATCCGAGGAAGAGTCCAGAGTGTGGATATGCGCGAGATCCGGAATGAGCGTACGATTTTCATGTTCACGATCACCGACTTTACGGATACCATCGGCGTCAAGATTTTCGTCCAGAACGCGGAAGTGCCGGAATTAAAGGATGCGATCAAAAAAGGCGCGTTCATTAAAGTAAAAGGAAAAACGACGGTTGATGCATTTGACCACGATCTGACGGTTATGTCTGTCTGGGGCATCAAGAAGATCACCGATTTCCGTACCGGCCGTCAGGATACGAGTCCGGTGAAGCGTGTGGAGCTGCACTGTCATACAAAGATGAGCGATATGGACGGTGTCACCGATGCTGCCCGTCTGGTACAGCGTGCCTACGAGTGGGGCCATCCGGCGATCGCGATCACTGACCACGGCGTGGTGCAGTCCTTCCCGGAGGCAAACCATGCGATCGAGGCGATCGACGGCGCTTACCGGAAAAAATACCAGGCAGAGCACCCGGATGCGACAAAAGATGAGCTGAAAAAAGTTTCGGCTCCGTTCAAGGTCATCTACGGCATGGAGGCTTATCTCGTCGACGACTTGAAAGATATCGTTGTCAACAGCAAAGGACAGGACATCCACGGAAGCTACGTTGTGTTTGATATCGAGACGACGGGATTTTCCCCGGTTGTCAACAAAATCATTGAGATCGGCGCCGTCCGTGTGGAAAACGGAGCGATTGTCGATAAGTTTTCCACCTTCGTCAACCCGAAAGTCCCGATCCCGTTCCGGATTGAGAACCTGACCGGCATCAACGACAACATGGTTCTTGACGCGCCGGACATCGAAACGGTGCTGCCGAAATTCCTGGAGTTCAGTGAGGGAGCCGTTATGGTTGCCCACAATGCTTCGTTCGATATGAGCTTTATCGAGCACAACTGCGTCCTGCAGGGGATCGAGCGGGAATTTACAACGGCGGACACCGTCGCCATGGCGCGTTTCCTGCTGCCGGGCCTCAACCGTTTCAAGCTGGATACCGTTGCGAAGGCGGTCGGCGTATCGTTGGAAAACCATCACCGTGCGGTGGACGATGCCGGCTGTACGGCGGAAATTTTCGTGAAATTCGTAAAAATGCTGGAGGAGCGCAATATTCTGACTCTGGATGACCTGAATGCGCAGGGAAAAGTATCGGAGGAGGCTGTGCGCAAGCTTCCATCGTACCATGCGATCATTCTGGCAAAGAACGAGACGGGACGTGTCAATCTGTACCGCCTCGTGTCAGAATCCCACCTGAAATACTACAACCGCCGGCCGAAGCTGCCAAAGAGCGTCTACCTGAAATACCAGGACGGTCTGATGATCGGATCTGCCTGCGAGGCGGGCGAACTCTACCAGGCAATCCTGCGCGGTGAACCGGATGCGGCGATTGCGCGTCTTGTGGACTTCTACGATTATCTGGAAATCCAGCCGATCGGCAACAACGCGTTCATGATCAAAAAAGAGGACGTTTCTGCCGTAGAGAGCGAGGAGGATTTAAAGGAGATCAACAGGCGCATTGTTAAACTCGGCGAGCAGTTCCATAAGCCTGTTGTGGCAACGTGCGACGTCCACTTCATGGATCCGCAGGACGAGATCTACCGCCGCATCATCATGACCGGAAAAGGTTTTGACGACGCGGATGAGCAGGCACCGCTGTTCCTGCGCACCACCGAGGAGATGCTTGAAGAGTTTTCATATCTCGGAAGTGAGAAAGCGGAGGAGGTCGTCATCACCAATCCGCGCAAAATCTCCGACCTTGTCGAGAAAATCTCCCCGATCCGTGCCGGAAAATTCCCGCCGGTCATCGAAGATTCCGACAAGACACTGCGTAGAATCTGCTACGACCGCGCGCATGAAATCTACGGCGAGGAGCTGCCGGAGATCGTTTCCGCGCGCCTCGAGCGAGAGCTGAACTCCATTATTTCCAACGGATACGCCGTTATGTACATCATCGCACAGAAACTGGTGTGGAAGTCGAACGAGGACGGATACCTTGTAGGATCGCGTGGTTCCGTCGGTTCCTCGTTCGTTGCGACGATGGCGGGAATCACGGAGGTAAACCCGTTGAGCCCGCATTACTACTGCGAGTCGTGTCATTACAGCGAGTTCGATTCGCCGCGCGTCAAAGAGTACGTCGGCCGCGCCGGATGCGATATGCCGGACGCCGTCTGCCCGAACTGCGGCAAGCCGCTGAAAAAAGCGGGATTTGATATCCCGTTCGAGACGTTCCTTGGATTCAAGGGAAATAAAGAGCCGGATATCGACCTGAACTTCTCCGGTGATTACCAGAGTAAGGCGCACAAATACACAGAGGTTATTTTCGGCGCCGGTCAGACGTTCCGTGCGGGAACCATCGGTACGCTGGCGGATAAAACAGCGTTCGGTTACGTGAAGAACTATTACGAAGAGCGCGGCCAGCACAAACGGAACTGCGAGATCGACCGGATCGTGGAAGGATGCACCGGCATCCGCCGTACCACCGGCCAGCACCCGGGCGGTATCATCGTTCTGCCGTTCGGTGAGGATATCAACTCCTTCACCCCGGTGCAGCATCCGGCGAACGATATGACAACCGACATCATTACGACCCATTTCGATTACCACTCCATTGATGCCAACCTCTTAAAGCTCGACATTCTCGGACACGATGATCCGACCATGATCCGTATGCTCGAGGATATCACGCACCTTGATGCGCAGACGATTCCGCTCGATAACCCGGAGGTCATGTCGCTGTTCAAGAGCACCGAGGCGCTCGGCATCAAGCCGGAGGACATCGGCGGCTGCCCGCTTGGATGTCTTGGCGTGCCGGAGTTCGGTACCGATTTCGTTATCCAGATGCTTCTGGACACGAAGCCGCAGTCGTTCTCTGACCTGATCCGTATCTCTGGTCTGTCGCACGGAACCGACGTATGGCTCGGCAATGCGCAGACATTGATCGAGGAGGGCAAGGCGACGATTTCCACCGCCATCTGTACCCGAGACGATATCATGATCTACCTGATCGACAAGGGACTCGAAAGTGAGCTTTCCTTTACGATCATGGAGAGTGTGCGAAAAGGAAAGGGCTTAAAACCGGAGTGGGAAGAGGAGATGAAGGCACATGACGTGCCGGACTGGTACATCTGGTCATGTAAAAAGATCAAGTACATGTTCCCGAAAGCCCACGCGGCGGCGTACGTCATGATGGCGTACCGCATCGCTTACTATAAAATTTTCTATCCGCTGGCGTACTATGCGGCGTACTTCTCCATTCGTGCGTCCGCATTTTCCTACGAGCTCATGTGCATGGGACGCGACCGGCTGGAATATTATATGAAAGATTACGAAAAACGGAAAGACACGCTGACTCAGAAGGAGCAGGCAACCGTCAAGGATATGAAGATTGTCCAGGAAATGTACGCCCGCGGCTTCGATTTCGTGCCGGTGGACCTCTATAAGGCACAGGCGCACCGCTTCCAGGTCTACGATGACAAACATCTGATGCCGGCGCTCGACTCGATCGAGGGTCTGGGCGACAAGGCGGCCGACGCCGTTGTCCTTGCGGCACGAAACGGAAAATTCCTCTCGAAAGATGATTTCCGCGACCGCACCAAGGTCAGCAAGACGATTATCGACTTTATGGCGGACCTCGGTGTCTTCGGAGATCTGCCCGAAAGCAACCAGTTTTCGCTGTTCGACTATTAAAAGGAGCGTCCCCTTTCCGTTGCAATCCCGTGCGTCTTGGGGTATAATCAGACGTTGTGGAAAAGAACGAAAACGATTTAGATAAAATAAGGTGAAAAACATTGAGAAGAAGATTGGAACAACTGCTGAACGGCAGATTTGAATATGAGGTTCCCCATCTGCTGCTGTCCGAGACGGAGGTGGCCCTGACGCTGGACGAGGGGCAGAATTTCCGCGGAGAGCTGAATATCGGAGCGGAAGACGGGAGAAGAGTAAAAGGAATTGTGACCACAGATCATCAGAGAATCGTTCTGGCGAAAAATCAGTTCCAGGGAACGGCGAGTACGATTGAGTACGGCGTGGATACCAGCGGATTAAAAGCAGGCGATGAAATCTGTGGAAACATCACCGTCAGCAGCAATCTGGAGGAACGCTGCGTGCGGGTACACGTCTCGATTGCAGGAAAGACAATGAACATTTCCGGACAGGAGATTCATTCCCTGGCAGATTTTGTGCATCTGGCAAGCCATGATTTCGGCGCAGCGTACCGCTTCTTTGTAAAAAAAGAGTTTGCACGTCTTCTTCAGAAAGAGGCACCGGAGCAGATGGCACTTTATCAGGGACTGTCCCACAAGCCGGTGACATTTCAGCACCTGGAGGAATTTCTGGTTGCCCTCGGTCAGAAAGAGCCGGTGATGCTTTCGGCGGAACAGCCGGAGAAAACTGTGCTTACCGTGGACCAGCCGCGCAAGGAAACACTGTATCTGTATAAAAATACCTGGGGCTACGTCCGCATGGAAATCGAGGTGCAGGGAGACTTTCTGGAAGTGGAAAAGAAAGTCGTCACTTCAGAAGATTTCATCGGAAGCGTCTACGGTGTGGAATACATTATCCATCAGGAGAAAATCGGAAACGGCCGCCATTACGGCAGAATTACGGTGCGTCAGGGAAAACAGGAGCTTCGCTTTGAACTGGAAGTGACAAACAGCGAAAAACATGTGACCAGCAGGAAAAATACGGAGCGCGACCGTCAGATAACTGCCATCGCGCGCGGCTATCTCGATCTGGCAGTCCATAAACGCGACTACCGTACCTGGTATCAGGACACCTGGGAGGCCATCGAGCAGTTCGAAAAAGCCGGCGGAGACATGGCGTGGGTGACGCTGGGAAAAGCATGGCTGTACGAGAGCCATGAGGAAACCGGAAAAGCAAGAGAAACGCTTTCTTACGTAAAAGAGCATCAGGAACTGCTGGACACCGCGGAGAAAAAAGGAGCGTATCTGTATCTGGCATGGAAGCTGAAAATGGAAGTGGGCCATACCGGGCTGGTATCACGCCTTGGAACACTGATGCGGCAGGAGAGTGCAAGCTATTTTCTGTTAAAGCTTGCCATTGATGCCGACGATTCCTGGCAGCAGTCGCTGACCCGTCAGCTCTACGCGATGGAACTTTGCTATGAGTGCGGGTGCAAGAGCCCGCTTCTGTATCTGGATGCGGCACAGCTCTATCTCCGCCAGGAGGGACAGCTCCGCCGGATTTCGCCGTTCACCGTTCAGGTGCTGAAATTTGCGCAGAAAGAAGGCATTTTAAGCGGGGAACTGTTAAAACGGGCCGCTTATCTTACAGAGACGATGAAAACGTTCGATGAGAATGTCTATCAGATTCTGACTGCGGGCTATGAGCGTTTTCCATCCGATGAAGTGCTCGAAGCCATCTGCAAACTGGTGATGAAGGGCCGCCCGGTGCGGAAGGAATATTTCCCGTGGTATGCAAAAGCCGTGGAGCGGAACATCCGCATCACGCGCCTGTACGAGTACTATATCGAAACGATGGATGCGTCGTTCGACGAGGTCCTTCCGCAGGTCATCCGGATGTATTTCTCCTACAGCAACACACTGGCAGGCCAGAAGAAAGCGCTGATCTACGCCAACGTGATCAAAAACCGCGAAAAAGACCGCCATACATTCCAGAGCTACCGCCCGGCGATGGAGGTTTTCACGGCAAGACAGATCCAGAAAGGCCGCATGAACCGCGAATACGCCGCACTGTACCGGACTTTTCTGAAAAAACCGGAAGATCCCGACAGCGCAAAAGCGATCGCAAATGTGCTGTTTACCCATCATGTAACGTGTGAAAATCCGAAAATTACGCGTGTGATCGTCTGCCATCCGGCGATGGCGGGCGAAACATCCTATCCGATGACGGAACGGGGTGCTTATATCCGTCTGTACGGCAAAAAAGCGCGGATTCTTCTCGAAGATGAGCAGCGCAGAAGATATGCGGTGACAGAAACCTGCCGCGTAGAGCCATTGTTTATGGATAAAGAGCTTGCCCGTGCCTGCGGCGGTTTTGCCATTGAAAATCCGGGTCTGCTGCTACACCTGTGCGGGGAGCAGGAAGAGGAGATGCAGCTTACCGCAGAAAATCTTGCCTGGTATCAGCAGGCAGCGCGCACGAGCGCATTTTCCAGTGCTTACCGGAAAACAGTGCGTCAGAAATTGCTGGAATATTATCTTGCCCATCCGGATGAGCGCGAGACCGAGGCAGCTGTTGCAGAGCTGGAGGATAGCGCTTATGCAAAGGTGGACCGTATTTCTACGATCGAGCTTCTGGTGCGCTATGGCCGTTACAGCCGCGCCTTTGCCCTGACAGATCGTTACGGCTACGAGAAGATTCCGGTGTCGTGTCTCTTCCGTCTGGCGCATGCGATGATTCTGGAAAAAGAGTTTACAGAGGACGAGGAGCTTCTCTATCTGGCATCCTACGTGGTAAAACAGGGCATCTACGATGAAATTGTATTGTGCTACCTGAGAGATTATTTCACCGGTTCTATTGAGGATATGTGCAGTTTATGGGATAAAATCCGCGGCTTCCAGATGGAAAGCGACAAGCTGGAGGAGCGCATTCTGACCTGGTCCGTCTTTGTGCGCAGCCACCCGAAGTGGGAGCAGGAAATGCTGGAGAGCTACATCCGCCAGAGCGGAAAAGAGCAAGTCATTCTGGCATACCTGACGTATCTTGCGATCGGCTATTTTATGGACGGAAAACCGCTTTCGGATCAGATGTTTGACTACTTGGACCGCGCTTGGAAGCAGGGCTGGGAGCTGGACGAGATCTGCCGTCTTGCGATGCTGAAACATCTTTCCACGAAGCCGCAGCTTTCTGAGGAGGAAGAAAAAGAGGCGCATACCCTGCTTCTGGCGTTTACGAAACAGGGACTCCGCTTTGCCTTCTACAAGGATCTGCCGGAGCACCTGACCGAAGGCTTCCAGATCGGCGACCGCATGTTCATCGAGGAGCGCCAGAGAGCGGAGGCAAAGGTGACGATTCATTACCGGACAAACGCCGAAGAAACATGGAAGAGCGAACCGATGCGCAATATGTATCAGGGCATTTTTGTGAAAGAGTTTCTGCTGTTCTACGGCGAGAAAATGGAGTATTACCTGACCTTTACGAACCGTCAGGGTGAGGGAAAAACAGAGGTGAAAACCGTCTCCATGACCGGCGAACCAAAAGTAGGAAAGACGCGGTACCAGCTTCTGAATCAGATGAAAGCAGCGCGCGCGGCAGGAGATTCGGAAAAAGCAGAAGAAGCATTCCAAAAGTATTTGCAGCAGGAGGCTCTGGTTCGGAACTGTTTTGCACTTGTGGAGGAAAAGAAGCAGCAGGAGGATACGACATGGAACAGAAAAATTTGATTTTAGGATTTGATTTTGGAGAGAAATATTCCCAGTTCTGCTGCTATGACAGGGGAACCCATACGGCTGTCTCCATCCCGGTAAAAGAAGGAGAAGAGGCGGTGGAATTTCCGACCGCCATTGCCAAAAAACGGAATGAGGAAACGTGGAAAACAGGACCGGATGCAGAAAAATCTGCTCACGCGGAAAACGGCATCTGGCTGGACAATCTGTACGAGATCTGCATGGGATCCCGCATCTGCCAGATCGAAAACCGGGATTACACGCCGGGAGAAGTCCTTGGCACGTTCCTTCGCGAAGCACTGAAGATGATCGGCATCGAGCGTCCGGACCAGCAGATCCAGGCGATGATGATCACCACGGGCCATCTGACCCGTCCATTTGTGGAAAATGTGCGTGAAGCATACAAGATAATCGGACTGCCGCGCGGCAGAGCCTACCTGCAGGAGCATGACGAGAGCTTTTACTGCCATGTGCTGAACCAGAAGCCGGAGCTCTGGAGCCGTAAAGTCGGTCTGTTTTTCCTGAAAGATGAGGAAGCATCGTTTTCTGAACTTTCCATCAGCCGTAAAACGAAGCCGGCAACTGTGACCGTAAAACGGGGGCCAAAAGCCGCACTTTCGATCGAGCCGATGGAGCGCGACCGCGATTTCTGCCATCTGATGGGAGAAGCGATGGGGAATGAAATTTATTCCAGCGTATTTCTGGTGAGCGAGGAGTTCGACCTTGCCTGGGCCGACAACTCTCTGCGTCAGTTAAAGAAAAACCAGAGAAGAATCTTTGGCGGAACGAACCTGTTTGCACAGGGCGCCTGCTTTTCCGCGCGCGAAAAAGTGGAGGAGCGCCGCTTAAAGGGCTATCTCTTCCTCGGAAATGACCTCGTGCGCTACAACATCGGCATGGAGATGACGATCAATGGTTCTCCGGCATACTATGCGCTGATTGCAGCCGGTGTGAACTGGTATGAAGCAGAAAAAGAATGTGAGCTGATCCTCGACGGAACGGAGGAGCTGGAATTTGTTGTGAGCTCCATGGAAAGCGGAAAACGAAACCGCTATACCATGAAGCTGGACGGGCTGCCCAAACGGCCGCCGAAGACAACACGGATCCGTCTGCGTCTGGAGTATGATTCTCCGGTTACGTGTCAGATCACCGCAGAGGATTTGGGTTTTGGCGATATGTTCCCGGCAAGCCACAAAACCTGGCACGAGACGATGGGGGAGGTGTAAACGATGAGCGGTTATATTTTATGTCAGGTCAAACGGGCGAAAAATCCGTATTATATTTCCAACATCAGCACAAATATTTATTCCATCGAGGAACTGTGCTATTACCTGTACCACAACATCTATCTGCTGGACGAGACCATCATTAACGAGCAGCTGCTGGTGTGGATGAAAGAAGAACTCCACTTAAGAAGACTGTACCAGCGTCTCTACGTCCTTCTGGAGGAGAAAAAGAACATCGGTGAGTTTATCCTGCCGATCTTCAAGGAGATCAATTATCTTTCCCACGATCAGTTCCGTGAGATGAATGAGCGCCTGAAACGGTTCGAGGAGCAGCCGGAGATTGTGCGGAAAAAAATCAAGGGAGATTACCTTGTCGACCACGAAAAATATATCAATGCGATCCAGGTTTACCAGGAAACGCTGAAAGATACCGAGGAAAACGAAACCAACATGGGAAGCCAGTTCACCGGAAGTATTTACAACAACATGGGCTGTGCCTACGCAAGTCTGTTCCAGATGAATGAAGCACTTACGTGCTTTCAGAAAGCAAATGAAGAGCTGCACACGAAAGCATCGTTAAAGAGCTGGCTGTTTGCGGTCTACATGAGCAAAGGACAGGACGCCTATGAGCAGATGTGCACCGAGCGGAAAGTGGATGCCGAGACGAAACGGGAGATGGACCGCCAGATCACCGAGGCAATGCAGGTCGAGCTCCCGCGCGATCTGGACGAAGCTCTTGCGGCGTGGACACGGGAATATCATAAAAATACCGGACTTTGAACAAAAAGAACAAAAAAATTACTTGACAGAAAAAAAGAATGGAACTATAATACAGCCCATAAGAAAAAAATAAATACTTCGAAACCGATGAAGTGGAGATAACGTTGGAAGCGCACTCACAGAGAGCCCGGGCAGGTGGAAGCCGGACAGAAAGCGGATCAGCAAATGGACCACGGAGGGTACAGGGAAAAGCGGGAAACCGTCTGAGTATTCTGTAACGTGCAGGCATACGTTAGTTGCCAGGAATATGATCGTATTCTGCAGAGCGTGTGAGCAATCGCAAAACAAGGTGGCACCACGAGTATAAAAATATACCCGCCCTTGGCAAAGAACAAAGTGATTCTTTGCCGGGGGCGGTTTTTTGTATATCAGAAATTGGTTCTGAGGATCAGTGTTGATGACAGCCTTTGCAGACACAAGGAGAGGAGATAACAAGATGAAACAGATGACGTTAGAAGAAATTTCAAAAGCAGCCGCATCGGGAGCTTTTCGGAAAATCCCGGTAAGCAGAGAAATTTATTCGGATATCCGTACACCAGTAGAAACACTGAAAGTCCTGCAGGGCGTCAGCAGCCACTGCTACATGCTCGAAAGCGTGGAGGATAAAAAACAGTGGGGAAGATACACCTTTCTCGGCTACGATCCGTCGCTGGAACTCACCTGTGTCAACGGAAACCTGACAATCACCGCCGATGCGGCAGAGATGAAAAAAGTAGAAGATATTCCGGAAAGCCGCAAAGAACAGCTTCCGACCGGACAGATCCGGCTGACCGCAAAGACAGCCCATCCGGGAGCCGTCATCAAAACCCTGATTGAGAAAAATAAAAGTCCGAAGATCGCGACACTGCCGACCTTCACCGGCGGCCTCGTCGGATATTTCTCTTACGATTACATCAAGTACAGCGAGCCGACCTTAAAGCTGGACGCAGAAGATCAGGAACATTTCAAAGATGTCGACCTGATGCTGTTCGATAAGGTCATCGCCTATGATAATTACCGTCAGAAAATCGTACTGATGATTAATATCGAAACCGAAAATCTCGAAGAAAATTACGAAAAAGCCGTACAGGAACTCGAAAAAATGGAAGAGCTGATCCGCTTCGGAAAACCGGCCGAGACGAAAGCCGGCCACCTGAAATCCGAGTTCCGCCCGCTCTTCGATGAGAAAGCGTACTGTGAGAAAGTCGAGCAGGTCAAACATTATATCCACGAGGGAGACCTCTTCCAGCTCGTTCTCTCCAACCGGCTTGAAGCTGATTTTGAGGGAAGCCTCCTCGATACGTACCGCGTCCTCCGCACGACGAACCCGTCGCCGTACATGTTCTACTTCTCGAGTGATGATGTCGAGATCGCCGGTGCATCCCCGGAAACTCTCGTAAAAGTCGAGGACGGAGAGGTCCGGACCTTCCCGCTTGCCGGAACGCGGCCGAGAGGAAAGAGCTATGAAGAAGACCAGCGGCTGGAAAAAGAACTCCTCGCCGATGAAAAAGAGCGTGCCGAGCACAACATGCTGGTTGATCTGGGAAGAAACGATCTCGGAAAGATCTGTGATTTCGGAACCGTGGAAGTAGAAAAATACATGTCAATCGAGCGTTACTCCCACGTCATGCACATCGGTTCCACTGTAAAAGGACAGCTTCGGAAAGACAAGACCGCAGTCGATGCCATCGATTCCGTTCTCCCGGCCGGAACCCTCTCCGGTGCACCAAAGCTCCGTGCCTGCCAGATCATCAACGAGCTGGAAAACAACAAGCGCGGCATTTACGGCGGTGCGATCGGCTATCTGGATTTCACCGGAAATATGGACACCTGCATTGCAATCCGGCTTGCGTTTAAGAAAAACGGAAAAGTGTTCGTCCGCTCCGGCGCCGGCATTGTAGCCGACAGCGTACCGGAAAAAGAGCATCAGGAATGCATCAACAAAGCAAAGGCCGTGATGGTCGCACTTGCAGAGGCAGAAGGAGGAAGCAACTTATGATACTGCTGGTAGATAATTATGACAGTTTTTCCTATAACCTGTATCAGCTCGCCGGTTCGATCAATCCGGACATGAAGGTCATCCGGAACGACGAGATGACGATCGACGAAATCTGCGCACTGGCACCGGCATCCATCATTTTATCTCCCGGACCGGGCCGTCCGGAGCAGGCAGGCCGATGCATGGAGATTGTAGAAAAATTAGGCGGCGAGATCCCGATCCTCGGTGTCTGCCTCGGCCATCAGGCAATCTGTGCCGCGTACGGCGCGACCGTCACCTATGCGAAACAGCTGATGCATGGCAAACAGTCCGAGACAACGCTGGATCTTACCTCGGAATTATTCCAGGGGCTGCCGGAAACCGTTCCGGTTGCAAGATACCATTCCCTCGCAGCTGATGAAGCGACACTGCCGGAAACCTTAAAGGTAACGGCAAGAACTGCAGACGGCGAGGTCATGGCAGTCGAGGACAGTGAGAAAAAGATCTACGGAGTCCAGTTTCATCCGGAATCCATTCTGACCCCGCAGGGCAGACAGATGGTAGAAAACTTCTTAAAAATTACAAGATAGATCACAGGACAGCAAAGAAAGGGAGGAACAGAATATGATTCGGGAAGCGATTGTAAAACTGGTAAATAAAGAGAACTTAACCTACGAGATGGCAGAGGGCGCCATGGATGAAATCATGGGAGGAAAAGCCGATCCGATCCAGATCAGCGCATTTTTAACTGCCATGACGATGAAAGGCGAGACAATCGAAGAGATCACCGCATGTGCCAACGGCATGAGAAAGCACGGTGTTCCCATGGAACATGACAAGGATGTTCTGGAAATCGTCGGAACCGGCGGAGATAAATCCAATTCCTTCAACATCTCCACAACAGCATCCCTTGTGATCTCTGCAGGCGGCGTCGCAGTTGCAAAACACGGAAACCGCGCCGCATCGAGCAAATCCGGCGCAGCCGACTGTCTCGAAGCGCTCGGCGTCAAAATCGACCTGGAGCCGGAGAAAAACAAAGAAGTTCTGGAAAAACTTGGAATCTGTTTCCTGTTCGCACAGAAATACCACATGTCCATGAAATACGTGGCACCGGTCCGCAAGATGCTCGGCATCCGAACCATTTTCAACATCCTCGGACCGCTGACCAACCCGGCAGCAGCCACGATGCAGGTGATGGGTGTCTACGAGGAAGCACTTGTCCGCCCGATGGCAGAAGTTCTCTCCAATCTTGGTGTCAAACGCGGCATGGTTGTCTACGGCCAGGACTGCCTCGATGAAATTTCCTTAAGCGCACCGACAAGCGTCTGCGAGATCAAGGACGGAACGTTTGAGGAATACGTCATCACACCGGAAGAGTTCGGCATGACCCGCTGTACCAAAGAAGAGCTGGTCGGCGGAACCCCGCAGGAGAATGCTGAAATTACGAAAGAAATTCTTGCAGGAAAGAAAGGCCCGGCAAGAGACGCTGTTGTCCTGAATGCCGCCGCAGCCCTTCATGTAGCAAAAGAAATCCCGATGCAGGACGCTGTAAAACTGGCAGAGGAGCTGATCGACAGCGGAAAAGCACAGAAAAAACTCGAAGAGTTTGTGTCACTCGCCAATAAATTGGCAGAAGAGGAATAAACATATGATACTGGAAACGATTGCAGAAGCCACAAGAAAACGTGTCGCTGCAGAAAAAGAGAAGTGTTCTCTTGCAGAAATGAAAGAAAAAGCAACGGCGATGAACCCGGACACCGGATTCCCATTTGAACAGGCGCTGAAAAAGCCGGGCATGTCCTTTATCTGCGAGGTAAAAAAAGCCTCCCCGTCGAAGGGCATCATCGCAGAAGATTTCCCCTATCTGGAGATCGCAAAGGAATATGAAACGGCCGGTGCCTCCGCCATTTCCTGCCTGACCGAGCCGGAATACTTCAAAGGCGACAAGCGTTATTTAAAAAAAATTGCAGAAACCGTATCCATCCCGGTTCTGCGGAAAGATTTTACCGTGGATCCCTATATGATCTACGAGGCAAAGGTGCTCGGAGCCACCGCTGTCCTTCTGATCTGTGCGCTGCTGCCGGAGGAAACCTTAAAAGAATATCTGGAAACAGCGCATTCCCTCGGCCTTTCCGCTCTTGTGGAAGCCCACGATGAGGCGGAGGTTGCACAGGCCATGCGCGCCGGAGCAAGGATCATCGGTGTCAACAACCGCAACTTAAAAGATTTCACGGTCGATATCCACAACAGTGAGCGGCTGCGGGAGCTTGTCCCGGAAAACATTGTTTTCGTATCCGAGAGCGGCATCAAAACGCCGGAGGATGTCGGAAGACTGTATCAGAATAAAACCGATGCCGTTCTGATCGGCGAAACGCTGATGCGGAGCAGCAACAAAAAAGCAGAGCTTGAAAAACTCTCTTCAATGTGTTAAAGTGGTAACGTAAGTGTGCAAAACAAAACAGAGCGCACGGGGAGTCAAACGTTATGGAAGAACAGACCAGAATCAAAATCTGCGGGCTCACACGGCTGGAAGACATCGATGCGGTGAATGAGCTGAAGCCCGAATATGTCGGCTTTGTCTTTGCAAAAAGCCGCAGACAGATTACAAAAGAACATGCCGTGACGCTGCGGCGCTATCTGGATCCCGAAATCCAGGCGGTCGGCGTCTTTGCGAACGAGCTTCCGGCGATTGTCGCAGGATACCTCGAAGAGGGCGTCATCGATCTGGCACAGCTCCACGGAAATGAGAGTGAAGAATATATCCATTCGCTCCGGTTCCGCACCGGCGGGGAACTGATCAAGGCATTTTCCATCAAAACCAGGGAGGACGTCGAAAAGGCGAAAAAAAGCAGCGCCGATTACATCCTTCTCGACCACGGAAAAGGCGGTACCGGCGAATCGTTCGACTGGTCACTGATCAGAAATATGGACCGCCCGTATTTCCTTGCGGGAGGCCTGAACGCCGAAAATGTGGAACAGGCGATTTTACAGACACATCCCTTCGCCGTCGACATCAGCAGCGGTGTCGAGACAAACGGCGTAAAGGACCCGAAAAAAATCACAGAATGCATAAGGAGGATAAGACATGTCTGACGGAAGATTTGGTATTCACGGAGGCCAGTACATACCGGAAACTCTGATGAATGAAATTATCAATTTGGAAAAACAGTACAATTATTATAAAAACGATCCGGAGTTCTGCCAGGAGCTCGATGACCTGCTGAAAAATTACGCGGGCCGCCCGTCCCTTCTCTACTACGCAGAGAAAATGACAAAGGATCTCGGCGGAGCAAAAATTTACCTCAAACGAGAGGATCTGAACCACACCGGAGCCCACAAAATCAACAACGTGCTCGGACAGTGCCTCCTCGCAAAAAGAATGGGAAAAACCCGTGTCATCGCAGAGACCGGAGCCGGCCAGCACGGTGTGGCAACCGCAACGGCAGCAGCGCTGATGGGACTTGAGTGTGAGATCTTCATGGGAAAAGAAGACACCGACCGTCAGGCCCTCAATGTATACCGGATGGAGCTTCTCGGTGCAAAAGTAAATGCCGTTACTACCGGAACTATGACCTTAAAAGATGCCGTCAATGAGGCGATGCGCGAGTGGGTATCACGTGTCGATGACACCCACTACGTTCTCGGTTCCGTTATGGGCCCGCATCCGTTCCCGACCATCGTCCGCGATTTCCAGGCTGTCATCAGCAAAGAGGCAAGAGAGCAGATCCTCGAAAAAGAAGGAAAACTCCCGAAAGCCGTCATGGCATGCGTCGGCGGCGGAAGCAATGCGATGGGTATGTTCTATAACTTCATCAATGACAAAAATGTCCGCCTGATCGGATGCGAGGCAGCAGGACGCGGCGTCAACACCGCAGAGACTGCAGCAACCATTGCAACCGGAACACTCGGCGTCTTCCACGGTATGAAATCCTACTTCTGCCAGGATAAATACGGTCAGATCGCACCGGTTTACTCGATTTCCGCAGGCCTTGACTACCCGGGCATTGGACCGGAGCATGCATATCTGCATGACATCGGCCGCGCCGAATACGTTCCGGTAACGGACGATGAGGCAGTAGAAGCTTTTGAATACCTCGCAAGAACCGAGGGTATCATCTGTGCGATCGAGAGTGCCCATGCAGTAGCCCATGCGATGAAGATCGCAAAAGAATTTGATCCGGAAGACTCCATCATCATCTGCCTGTCCGGACGCGGAGACAAAGACGTAGCAGCCATTGCAAGATACAGAGGGAGGGACCTTCATGAGTAAAGTAACAGAAGCATTTTCAAACGGCAAAGCATTCATTCCGTTTCTGACAGCCGGAGACCCGAACATTGAAAAAACAGAGAATTATATTCTGGAGCTCGAAAAAGCAGGCGCAGACCTGATCGAGATCGGCATCCCGTTTTCCGATCCGATCGCCGAGGGCGTTGTCATCCAGGAGGCAGACCTCCGTTCTTTAAAAGCCGGAACCACCACCGATAAAATTTTCGATATGGTAGCCTCCGTGCGCAGAAAAACAGACATTCCGCTGGTGTTTATGACCTACTTAAACCCGGTGTTCCATTACGGATACGAGCCGTTCTTTACAAAATGTGAGGAAGTCGGAATCAACGGCATCATCATCCCAGATATGCCGTATGAGGAAAAAGGCGAATTAAACGATATTGCGCGCAGCCATCAGGTAGATGTCATTTCCCTGATTGCGCCGACGTCTGAGCAGCGCATCCGGAAAATTGCCGCAGACGCCGAAGGTTTTGTCTACCTCGTATCGTCTCTGGGCGTTACCGGTGTCAGAAGCGAGATCAAGACAGACCTCGATTCCATGATCGCCGCAATCCGCAAAGTAACCGATATTCCGGTAGCCGTAGGCTTCGGCATCAACACGACCGATCAGGCGGCCAACATTGCAAAAATTGCGGACGGTGTCATCGTCGGAAGCGCTATCGTCAAAATGATTGCGAAGTACGACACTCATGCGGAGCAGCACATCTATACGTATGTCCGCATGATGAAGGAAGCTGTCATGACAGCAAATAAATAAAACCCGCGTCATTGCGTGTTTGAAAAAACTGTGTTAAGATGAGAGCGTGTCTGAAACAAACCGTTTTGGACACGCTTTTTCAACATAAAATACCTGACCGGCTTTCAAAAAAGCCGGATAGAATATGGAGGAAAAACGTGTTAGATGTATGTTTACTGGGAACAGGCGGTATGATGCCTCTGCCAGGCAGACGCCTGACCGCCCTGATGACCCGATACAACGGAAGCAGCCTTCTGATCGACTGCGGCGAGGGAACCCAGGTTGCCATCAAGGAAAAAGGCTGGACCTTTAAGCCGATTGATGCCATCTGCTTCACCCATTACCACGCAGACCACATCAGCGGCCTTCCAGGACTTCTCCTGACGATGGGAAACACTGACCGGAGAGAACCGCTGACCATGATCGGCCCAAAAGGCCTGGAGCGCGTCGTCAATTCACTGCGTGTCATCTGCCCGGAGCTGCCGTTCCCGATTGTATTTCACGAAGTGACAGCGCCGGAGGAAGTGATCGAGATGAACGGCTACAAAATCACAGCCTTCCGCGTGCAGCACAATATCACCTGCTACGGCTATTCGCTGGAGATCTCCCGCAAGGGAAAATTCGATGTGGAGCGCGCTAAAGCACAGGAAATTCCGATTAAATGCTGGAATCCGCTGCAGAAAGGCGAGACTGTCACCCTGGATGGAAAGACGTATACGCCGGACATGGTCCTCGGCCCTGCCAGAAAGGGACTGAAGGTGACCTACTGCACCGATACCCGCCCGATTCCGTCGATCTCCGAACATGCGAAAGGCTCCGACCTTTTCATCTGCGAGGGAATGTACGGCGAGCCGGAAAAACAGGCAAAAGCAAAAGAATTTAAGCATATGACCTTCTACGAGGCGGCAAAACTGGCAAAAGATGCCGAGGCTGCCGAAATGTGGCTGACCCACTTTTCCCCGTCGCTCGTCGGCCCGCAGCGGTACATGGATGAGGTACAGAAGATTTTCCCGGCCGCAGAGCTTGGAAAAGACGGAAGATCAGTAGAACTGTTATTTGAAGAGGAAACGAAAAATGAGTGAAAAAGATACCCTGATTCTTGCAATTGAGAGCTCCTGCGATGAAACCGCAGCCTCCGTCGTGAAAAACGGAAGATGTGTGCTGTCTAACATTATTTCATCCCAGATCGCCATCCATACCCTGTATGGCGGCGTTGTGCCGGAAATTGCATCCAGAAAACATATCGAAAAAATCAACCAGGTTGTAGAAGCAGCCTTAAAAGAAGCCGATGTCACTCTGGATGATATTGATGCGATCGGTGTTACGTACGGCCCTGGCCTTGTCGGCGCACTTCTCGTCGGCGTGGCAGAGGCAAAAGCGATCGCCTATGCAAAAAAGAAACCGCTGGTCGGCGTTCACCATATTGAAGGCCACGTCTCGGCGAACTATATCGAACACCCGGATCTGGAGCCGCCGTTCCTGTGTGAAATCATCTCCGGAGGCCATACCCATCTTGTCATTGTAAAAGATTACGGTTCTTTCGAAATTCTCGGAAGAACGAGAGACGACGCAGCCGGAGAAGCCTTCGACAAGGTAGCCCGTGCCATCGGACTCGGCTATCCGGGCGGACCGAAGATCGACAAGCTGGCAAAAGAAGGAAACCCGCACGCCATCGACTTCCCGCGTGCCCACATGGAGGATGCGCCGTATGACTTCAGCTTCAGCGGCGTAAAATCTGCCGTTTTAAACCATCTGAACAAATGCCGGATGACAGGCGAACCAATTGTCGAAGCAGACATCGCTGCGTCCTTCCAGCAGGCCGTTGTGGACGTTCTGGTGGATAATGCCATCCGTGCGGCCAAAGATTACCATATGGACCGTCTGGCGATCGCCGGCGGCGTTGCATCGAACGGGGCACTCCGCGCGGCGATGGAAGCAGCATGTGAAAAAGAGGGCATCCGCTTTTACCGTCCGTCCCCGATCTTCTGTACCGACAATGCGGCCATGATCGGTGTGGCAGCTTACTACGAGTACCGGAAGGGAACCCGCCACGGCTGGGACCTGAATGCCGTACCGAACCTGAAGCTTGGAGAACGATAAGAAAAAGAAACTTCCGCAGCAGAACGGAGAAGAGAGATCTGCTGCGGAGTTTTTGTATTTGTAGAAAACGGAGGAAAAGATGAACGAGAAGAAAGAAAAATACACTGCGGTTGTCCTGGCAGCCGGAAAGGGAACCCGGATGGGCGGAAACGTAGCAAAACAGTTTCTGGAAATCGGAGGAAAACCAGTCGTGGTTTACGCGCTGGAGGTTTTTGAACATTCGCCGGAGATTGACCAGATCATTCTTGTGACAGGTGCGGATAAAATAGAATACTGTCAGAAAGAGATTATCGAAAAATATGGAATTAAGAAAACTGTTTCCGTATGCGCAGGCGGAAGGGAACGGTATGAATCTGTCTGGAAAGCATTGCAGACGCTGAAAAGCCTGGAAAGCGAACAGGAGCAGAAGACCGATTACGTTCTGATTCACGATGGCGCCCGCCCGTTTTTAAACCAGGAAATGCTGGAACGTCTCTGCGCATGTGTAAAAGAAGAAAAAGCCTGTGTCCTTGGCATGCCGGTCAAGGATACCATCAAGCTTACCGATGAAAACGGAAAAATCAGGGAAAGCCCGCGAAGAGATCTCGTATGGCAGGCACAGACCCCGCAGGCCTTTGCAGCAGAGCTTCTGTTTCCGGCATTCGAAAAACTGATGCAGCATTCCACAGAAGGAATCACCGACGATGCCATGGTTGTGGAGCAGGAGATGGGAATCGCATCAGTGATGGTAAAAGGCGGCTATGAAAATATAAAAATCACAACACCGGAGGATCTGCTCGTTGCAGAGAGCTTTCTGGCAGAAAAATAGAAAAAAGCAAAATACAGAAAGCAAACTACAAATAGATAAAAACAAATGTGTGAATTGTAAAACGGGGAAAAACAGCGAAAACGAAAAAGAAATTGAAAAAAATGTAAAAAAAATTCAAAAAAGTGGTTGACATTCTGAAACACTGCTGATATAATAACGAATGTCGCTGAGCGAGAGAGATAAAAACGCAAAGCTGACAAGCCAAAAACTGAGATGATTTCGGGAGTTACCGAGATTTGAATTCACACACGGAGAGGTATCGAAGCGGTCATAACGAGGCGGTCTTGAAAACCGTTTGTCCGAAAGGGCGCGTGGGTTCGAATCCCACCCTCTCCGCTCAAAACTCAGTTAATTGAATATCTGATTATGAATCAGGCAAACTATGGAGAAGTACCCAAGCTGGCTGAAGGGGCTCCCCTGGAAAGGGAGTAGGTCGTTAATAGCGGCGCGAGGGTTCAAATCCCTCCTTCTCCGCTCGGCTTTGAAAAAAAGTTGAAAAAAGTTCTTGACAAATGCAAATGAGTTTGATAAAATAAACGAGTTGCTGATCGAGAGAACAGCAAAGATCCTTGATAATTAAACAATGAAACACATCCTCGAAAGTTCTGAATAAGTAATTCAAAACGATCGAAAGATCCTTTAAAACAGTAAAAGGGATAAATTAGCTAGTATGTTGATTTTGAACTTGGAACAAACATTTTATCAGAGAGTTTGATCCTGGCTCAGGATGAACGCTGGCGGCGTGCTTAACACATGCAAG